>OLPG01000170.1_pt1 | contig 68750 bp, 59 predicted proteins | sample 1672311 | NCBI WGS metagenome assembly OLPG01 (sample SAMEA3136670, study PRJEB25190) | human gut metagenome | biome: human gut; feature: human-associated habitat; material: faeces | place: Austria | collected 2013 | reverse complement strand
AAGAAAACCGCCCGCTATGCGGGCGGACGACAATCCGCTTTACAAAGCCACCCTTTCGCTCGATATTGACGATTGTTCAGGCCGTCAAGATTTCGAGACGAAAGGGTGTGAAGGCCATGGCGCAAAAAGCGTACAGCCTGGCGCACACGAAGTGGATGTGCAAGTACCACATCGTGTTTACGCCGAAGTATAGGCGCAAAATCATCTACAACCAAATAAGGGCGGACATCGGCGAGATACTGAAGAAGCTCTGCGAATACAAGGGGATCGAGATAATCGAGGGCCACCTGATGCCCGACCACGTGCATATGCTGGTCGCGATACCCCCGAAGTACAGCGTGGCGAGCGTCATGGGGTATCTGAAGGGCAAGAGCTCGCTGATGATATTCGACAGGCATGCCAACCTGAAGTACAAATTCGGCAACAGGAAGTTCTGGGCGCAGGGATACTACGTGTCGACCGTCGGGCTCAACGAGGCGACGATCGCGAAATACATTCGGGAGCAGGAATCCCGGGACATCGCCGAGGACAAGTTGAGCGTGAAGGAGTACGAGGACCCGTTCGGCGGGAAGTGACTGCCGGCCGGTTTCTACCGGCTATACGGGTCAAAGCGCTATTGGGCCTGAACGAAGTGAAGGCCGGCGCCTTGAGGCGCTGGCCGGCATCCAAGGGTTATACCCTAAGAGCAAACCACCCGCTATGCGGGTGGTCTTGATTTGCCGCTGCGCGGAAGCCCAACACTCCAGCTTAGCCTTCAATCGTCGCTCGCGTACAGGTAGTACGCGTCGCTCCTCTTTCAGGCCAATCTGAAGCGCTGGGCTTTCGCTCGCTGTCCCTATTTGACCTGTGTTTTTTTGACTGGGCCTTGCTGCTTAGCCTAGCCTTCCTTACTTTCGAGCTGAAGGATTCGGTTCGATAAAGTCGAGCGAGCTTTCCCTTCCCCTAGCACCTGCTGGGCAAAATCCTGCCTGCTTCGTCGATTGCATGTCCTCGACAGGCGTCGAGCAGTTCGTTGGCCCAGAAGGGGGCCTCGACGAGTGGTTCGTCATCGAGGGCGATAACCTGCAGCGTGTATTTGTGGTCACGGTCGGGCGGGCAGGGGCCAACATATCCCACGCCTCGCTCGGGCTCGCTTTTCGCGGCAGAGTTATATCCCTGCACAAGACGAGAGTGCTCGTTGCGGCTCAAATCGTCGGGAAACTCGATATCTCCCTCGAAGTCGCCATTTACGTAGGCGCACCAGTGAATCCATGGGAAGCCACATACGGGCACGCTGTCCCAGTCGATGAAAAAAACGGCGAGTGCGCGCGTGCCATAAGGAACGCCCTCGACGGTAAAGGGAAACGAGCGGCGGCAGCTCCAGTCATAGCAGTCTTCGGGCGCTGCGTATTTTCCGTAAGCATCGGGCAAATATCCTCGGTCGAGTTCCATTTGGATTCTCATGGCGACTCCTTCCGCTCGACAACGCGCCGTGCGCGCTGCGTATCGCTCGGTCTATGGCTCAATCATACCTTGCATGGCGCATGCGTGCGGACAAATCTTTGCGAACCTTTGGGCTTTCGACTTTTCGCGGGCTTGCCTGCGCGATTCGCGGTCTGCTTGCGCAGCTTCCCTTTGCGCCACGGTATGATGATTCGAATTCGAAGGAGAGGTGGCGCGTATGCGCATTCTGAATATCTCGGCGCAAAAGCCTGATTCGACGGGAAGCGGCGTGTATTTGGCGGAAATGGTGCGTTGCGAGCTTTCGGCCGGCCATGCAGCCGCCGTGGTCGCCGGCGTTGATGCGTCCGATGAATCAACGCTGCTTGAGGGCGCTGAGCCGTATTTCGTGCGCTTCAGCACCGAGGCACTGCCGTTCAATGTGTGCGGCATGTCCGATGTGATGCCGTATTTCGGGGCGAAATCGATCGGACCGAGCCCTCAGCCAGTGCCAACCACGCAGTCGTATCGCAGATACTCCTGTGGGATTTCTGGGCCATCGCGTATGCGGTGGTCTTTTTCGTATCGGCCATGCATTCCCGCACAAAAACCTCCGCTTGCAGGGTTATAGCTTCCGTTTGCATCCCGCGCGCGCTACACTGACGCCATACACGGCAACGCCTCGTTCGACGACGAATTCTGCCCCGTCGTCATTCTGCACGCGAAGCGTATGCCCCATATGCCTCGAAGGCGAGGCAACGCTCGCGCATCTGCAGCGCGTCCGCCATTCTGCACCGTCGCTCGACGTTTCTTTTTTGCACCCTTATTCCTTATGGGTTGGTGATTCGTCGCGTGATAGTTATTGGAAACTGAGCGCGAAGGACGCATGTGCGCATGGCCCCAGGGGTGGGATGCCGCCTTCGCACGAAGGGGGAATCGAACATGGCAGACAATCGTGAAATGTGGCAAAGCCTCGGCATGGACCTGGAAACCCATGACCAGCTGTGCGCCGTGCTTCCCACGGCGTTTGGCGATGTGTATCTGAGCCAGGAAAACCGTCCAGCGGACATGGCATTCTATGATTTCGTGGTATCTGACATTCATGGTATTCGTCCTGCCGAGCTCATTGAGCTGCAGAAACAGGGAGGAAAGGTGTTCGGCACGTTTTGCGTGTACGTGCCCGATGAAGTCGTTGTTGCGTGCGGCGGCGCGGTCACGGGCCTGTGCGGCGGGTCCCAGTTCTGGGTGCCCGATGGCGAGAAAGTGCTGCCGAGCGATATGTGTCCGCTGGTGAAGGCGTCGTTGGGCGCCCATTTCGGCAAAACTTGCCCGTATTTCAGCGTGGCGGACATGTATGTGGGTGAAACCACCTGCGACGGCAAGAAGAAGGCCTACGAGATTCTAGGCGCCGACAAGAGCACGTATGTGATGGACGTTCCTCAGATGAAGCGCGCGAAAGACATCGACAAATGGGCCGATGAAATCGCTGACTTCGCGAAGATGGTGGAAGAATTCACCGGCAATGAGCTGACGGCAAAAAACCTCGCCGCGGCAATCAAGCTTACCAACGAGAAGCGTCGTGCGCTCGCCCGCGTCTTCGATGCCACGAAAGCCGAAAACTGCATTCCCATTTCTGGCAAAGATCGTCTGCTCATGACCCAGATCGCCTTCTTCGACGACCCCGCCCGCTGCGCGCAGAAGGCCAACGAGCTCGCCGACGAGCTCGAGCAGCGCATTGCCGACGGCATGAGCGTATTCCCCGAGGGCACGAAGCGCATCCTTATTACCGGCACGCCCATGGCCATTCCGAATTGGAAGTTGCACCACATTATCGAGACGAGTGGCGCTGCCGTGGTGTGTGAGGAAATGTGCACGGGCACGCGCTACTTCGAGCATTTGGTCGACGAAACCCAAACCACGCTCGAAGGCCAGTTCCATGCGCTGTCCGAGCGCTATATGAAGAACAACTGCGCCTGCTTCACGCCCAATGAGGGCCGCATCGACGACATCGTGCGCCTGGCGCGCGAGTACCACGTCGACGGCGTGATCGATGCGAACCTGAAGTTCTGCACGCTGTACGACACCGAGAAATCGGCGGTGGCGAAGGCGCTCGAAGCCGAAGGCATTCCGTGCTTGGGTCTCGAGACCGACTATACCGACAACGACGCCGAACAGTTGCGCACGCGCATCGAGGCGTTCGTGGAAATGCTTGGCTAAAGTTTGATTATTGCGCTGCATGCCTGGCAGCCTCGTGCTTCGGCGTGGGGCAGCCAGGTGCGGCATGGGCGAATCGAAATGCGCACGAGGAGGCGTTTCGAATATTTTCGCCGCGGCATGAAAGGGTGGAAATGCTCGGAATTGGTGTGGACATAGGGTCGACCGCCACGAAGGTCGCCGTGCTCGACGGCGCGGGCGAGATCGTTGAGACGTGGATGCGTCCGACGGGCTTTTCGAGCGTCGACGCCGCGAATGGCGTGGCGGAGCACCTTGAGGAACAAGGCTTCTTCGAGGTGCCGTACGCCGTAGTCGCGACGGGATATGGGCGTGTGGCGGTGCCGTTCGCCGATAAAGTCGTGACTGAAATCACATGCCACGGCAAAGGTGCTGCGCGCCTGTTCGGGCGCGATGGCGTGGTGATCGACGTGGGCGGCCAGGACACGAAGGTCATTCAGCTTGCGGGCGGAATGGTGAAGAAGTTCCTGATGAACGATAAGTGCGCGGCTGGAACGGGCCGATTCTTGGAGATCATGGCCGACCGGCTCGCGGTGAGCCAGGCCGAGCTTTCCGAACTCGCGCGCGCCGGCGAGCCCACGTCGATTTCGAGCATGTGCACCGTGTTCGCCGAGTCGGAAGTCATCTCGCTTGTCGGCCGTGGCGAACCGCGTGAAAACATCGCCAATGGCGTGATTGAATCGGTTGTGGGACGCGTGGCCACTATGGCGTCGGGCATTGCGGGCGACCAGGTATTTTTGACGGGCGGCTTGTGCGATAACGATTACATCGTACAGCGTCTTTCCGCCGTGCTTGGTCGAAATGTGTGCACGGCGCCGAATGCGCGTTTCGCGGGCGCTATTGGCGCGGCAGAAGTGGCATTGGGGTTGAAGAAATAACCGCCACGGGGAAGCGGAATGTATACCGGGGATATCGAAGGAAGAAGAATCGCATGGCTGAAATCGAACTGCCGCGCACGTTTGAAGAATTCAACGATCAGCGCAAGGCATCGTTTATCAAGGTGAAGAACTACAAGCAAGCAGGCGGTAAGCTCATCGGCTTTCTGTGCTCCTACACGCCGCTTGAGGTCATGGACGCGGCCGGCGCGGCGTCGGTGGCGCTATGCGGCATGTCGGACGAGACCATTCCTGCGGCGGAAACGGTGCTGCCCGCGAACCTGTGCCCGCTCATCAAGTCGACTTACGGCTTCGCGCTGACCGACAAATGCCCCTTCACGTATTTTTCTGACATGATCGTGGGCGAAACCACGTGCGACGGCAAAAAGAAGATGTACGAGCTGCTTAACGAGATCAAGAAGACGTACGTGCTGCACTTGCCGCAAGGCCAGGGCCGTCCGTACGAGGCCGATATGTGGTACGAGGATGTGAAGCTGTTCCGTCGCTACCTCGAAGAGTTTTACGGCATCGAAATCACCGATGACGACCTGCGTGCCGCGGTTCGTCGCCGCAACCGCCTGCGTCGCGCGCTTGCCAGCATGTATGACCTGCAGCGCGCCGAACCGCCGGCGATGGGCGGCGTGGAGATTCTTTCCGCTATTCAGGCTTCCACGTTCAGCTTCGACATCGAAGACTATGCCGCGAAAATCGAGGTGCTCGTTGAGGAGAGGCGCGCTGCGCTTGAGCGCGGGGAAAGCCCCATCGACAAGAATGCGAAGCGCATCCTTATTACGGGTTGCCCCATGGGCGGCGTCATCAACAAGGTGGGCCGCACCATTGAACGCTGCGGCGGCGTGATCGTGTGCTCCGACGATTGCTCGGGCGAGCGCACCAATCGCATGCTCATCGACGAAAACGCCCCCGACATTCTGCGTGCGATTTCCGATCGCTACCTGCGCATCAATTGCTCGGTCATGACGCCGAACGATGGCCGTCTTGAGAATATGATGGACATGTGCGAGAAGTACCATGTCGATGGCGTTATCGAGAACGTGCTCACCGCGTGCCACACGTTCAACGTCGAAAGCGCGAATGTGGCGAAGACGTGCGAGAACGCGGGTATTCCGTACATGAAGCTCGAGACCGATTATTCGCAAAGCGATGCGGGGCAGCTTGAAACGCGCATTGCCGCGTTCACCGAAATGCTGTAAATCCCAATCGAGGAAACGAAGGGAACGCCCGTGATTTACTTGGACAATGCGGCCACGACGATGATGAAGCCTGAATGCGTGGTGCGTGCCGTGGCTGATGCCATGACGTCGTTCGGAGGCGTGGGCCGCGGCGTGCATCCGGCGTCAATCGCGGCGGGCATGGCGGTATACCGCGCCCGAGCGGCGGTGGCGAATTTGCTCGGTGCGCCGGGCGCTTCGAGCGTGGCGTTCACGAACAATGCCACCATGGCGCTCAATATCGCCATCGATGGCTTGCTCGCTCCGGGCCAGAGAGCGCTCACTACGGCCGCATCGCACAATTCGGTGCTGCGTCCGTTGTTCCGCCTGCGCGATACGGCTGGCTGCTCGGTTGACATCGCGCCTATCGCCGCCGATGGCTCGCTTGATTTCGAGACGTATGCCGAACTGCTCAAACACAAGCCTGCGCTGGTCGCGGTTACGCATGCGTCGAACCTCACGGGCGATGTGTACGATGTGGCGCGCATGTGCGCCATGGCCCATGAGGCGGGCGCGAAATTCGTGCTCGATGCCGCGCAGACAGCTGGATCATATCCGCTGAACATGGCTGAAATCGGCGCCGATGTGGTGTGCTTTACGGGCCATAAAAGCCTGCTGGGCCCGCAGGGAACCGGTGGCTTGTGCGTGGCTTGCGGAACAGAAATCGCCCCGCTTCTTGAAGGAGGCTCGGGCACGCACAGCTATGACGAGCGCCACCCGCTTTTCATGCCCGAGCGCCTCGAAGCGGGCACGCTGAACGCGCATGGCGTGGCGGGCTTGGCCGCGGGTATTGGCTACATCGAGGGAACGCTTGGCGGGCCCTCCGGCGTGCACGAGCATGCGGGCGCGCTTGCGCAGCGCTTCGCCGACGCCGTGTCGGGCGTTTCCGGTGTGAAGATGTATGGCCGAAGCGATGCGTGCGATTGCGGCTCCATCGTGGCATTGAATATCGCCGATGTCGATTCGGCCGAGGTGGCCGACCGGCTGGCGAGCGATTACGACATCTGCGTGCGTGCGGGCGCCCATTGCGCCCCGCTTATGCATAAAGCGCTTGGAACTCGGAGCCAAGGCGCGGTTCGCTTCAGCTTCGCGGCGGCGAATACCGTAGCCGACGCCGATGCGGCGGCCGAGGCCGTGCGCGAAATTGCCCACGCCGTTGGCCAGGGGTGTTAGCGGTGCTTCAGGCGAAAGACGCATGCTACGTGCTCGTTCGCACGAGCACCGAAGGCTTTGATTTGTATCAGCGCCTCGTTGATGCTGGCGTTCCGGCGCGCGTGGCGCCTGCTCCGCATGGCATGCAGGCATGTTGCGGCACTTCGGTGCTTCTTGGCCCCGAAGTGGTCAATGCGGCGCGGCCGGTAATCGAGGCCGCGCCGTACCCCATTGAGCGCATCGTGCGCGTCGCGGGCGCCATCAACCCTGCGCGTGACACGTATTGCTAGCGTTTGGCGGCCTTGCGACCTGCGACGTTGAACGCAAGGCCGCCCATTGTGCGCGAGTTTGGCCTTGCGCATTCCAAATTCGCGCGAATGCATAAGGCCAAACTCGCGAATGGAAAATTGAGGTATATGCTGGCATAAGCCAGAACAACGAAGGAGGCATCCCATGGAAACTGTCAATGCATTCGGTCTTGCGTGCCCCAAGCCGCTCATGATGGCGAAGGCGAAGATCGACGAAGGCGCGCGCGAGCTTTCCGTGCACGTTGACAACGAAATCGCAGTGAAGAACGTTTCGCGCTTGGCTGAAAAATATGGCCTCAACGTTGCCGTCGAGGCCATCGAGGGCGGCTGGAGCGTGAACTTCTCGGAAGGCGACAGGAGCGTTGCGGCCGCAGCCTCTCCCGCTGCTGCGCCTGCCTGCACGCCAGCAGGCTGCGGATATGCCGTGTTCATTGGCAAAGACCACGTGGGCGAAGGCGACCCCCAGCTTGGTTATAACCTCATGAAAATGGCCATTTACACGCTTTCGGAAAGCGAAGACGTGCCGGCGAGCGTGCTGTTCATGAACAGTGGCGTGAAGCTCGTGGCTGGCGATGAGCAGCAGATCATCGATTCGGTGAACAAGCTTATCGAGAAGGGCGCCGAAGTGCTCGTATGCGGTACGTGCCTCGACTTCTATGGCTTGAAAGAGCAGCTCAAGGTTGGCGAGGTGTCGAATATGTATGACATCCTGGGCCGTATGCAAGAAGCCGCCAAGACCATTACGCTGTAAGGGCGCACCGTGCCACATACCTACGTTATGGCGTTTGAGTCGACGCATGCGGCTATGGCGTCGGAGGCCGCCCTTGGAGCCGCGCATGCGCACGCGGCCATGATTCCGACCCCGCGCGCGATATCGGCGGGTTGCGGCATGTCTACGCGCTTCGATGCGGAAGACGATGCCGCAGCGGGCATGCTCGCACGGGTGTGCGTCGATGCCCGAGGCCTCTCGGCGCTGTATCGCGAGATGTCGAAAACGGAATTCGAGCTTCTCGAGAAGCTGTAAAACCCGCAAAGCAAAGCGAGGAAGGGACATTCCCTTCCTCGCTTTTTTGTATACAGTGGGTTTCTGCGGCCAGCCAACAAGAAGCGCTGGGCCATTTCGCCCGTAACGCGCGACAGCCTCGGCGGGCGCAGCTCCAGAGCTCGGCGATTTGTATACGAGCTTTCCCAAAAGCATGATTGGACGGCGCCTTGCCGAAAAGGGGCGTTCATATAAGTGGCGCTATTCGACGCGCGAATAACGATTGGAAGACGAAATGCCGTCAAGAATTCGGTGCAGCGCCATGTCGTTTCAAACAAAAAGCGCCGTTCGCAAGAACGGCGCAGTAAAGCTGGCGGAGATGCGTGTGAATCGAACACACCCGAGACGTTCTGCGCGCCCCGCAACGGCTTTGAAGGCCGCGAGGTCCACCAGGAACCTATTCATCTCCATATGTCGGTTGCTTCAAAGGTCAAACAAGGCAAACATTCTACGCAATTTTCGCGGGGGCCGACGAGAAAAGTTATGCGGTCGTGAAAAGCGCGTAAGAGGGGGCCAAGAATCGATGCCGCTAAAGCGTTCGTAGGTCGCCATCGCGCTTCGTGATGCCCCTATCGTCGAGAGCTTCGAGCACGGGAATGGCGTACTTGCGCGAAACGCCCATGGCGTCTTTCAAATCGGTGGCCAGCGAGGCCCCCTTCGCTTCGATATGGGCTCGCACGGCTTCGACAAGCTTGTTGAATACGGCGGCGTCGTAGTAGAGGTCGCGGTCGATTTTCACGGCGCACCCCTGTTCTTCGAGGTCGCCGAGCGCGGCATAGGCTTCGCTCTTCGTGCAGTTGAGCGACGAGGCCACGCCATCGGCGAGGGGGGGCGTAAGCGTGCCTTCGAGAAGCGCGAATGCAGCATCGGCTCGCTCTTGAGCGCGCGCATGCGCGGCGGCCCCCGCGGTGGCATGGCTCAAAACGCCGTCCATGGATACGACGTCGCCTTTTTCAAGGGCGACAGCAAGAACGGCGTCGAAGCGGGTGCCGTTGAGCGAAGGTAACGCCGCGTGGTTGAGCGCGGCTTTCGGCATGCCCAGCTCATTGGGCGATGTCGCGTGGAATTTCAGCAGCGTGCTCGCGATTTTCGAGGCGGCGCGCTGCAGAGTTTGTTTTGTAGCGAACAGGAGGTCGGCGTCGCTTCCCGCGGCGACGATATTTTTGCCGACAATGGTTTTCGCGATGCGTGCGGCTTCGGTTTCGCTCACGTCGAGGGCGCCTGCAATGTCGGCCACGGTGCGAATGGCATTGGGCTCTTCGATATATGCTTGAGCGGCGGCGGCCACATCGTCGCAAGCGAGTGCGGAAAGCACCGCCTTGTCGCTTTCGGAAAGAATGGAACGCCTGCGCGGATGGCCGGCGAGCACGCGTCCGCCGCCGATGACGCGCACAGGCGTTGCGGCGCGAATGACGAATCGGTCGCCGCGAAGCACGCACAAAGGCTCGTCGAGGCGTATCTGCGCTGTGGCCTGCTCGTTTTGCTTGAGCTTGGCGTGGCCATCCATGAACAGCACGCGCCCGAACACCTCTTTGGTGCCGTGGGCGACGCGCACCGTGGAGCCCGATTCGAGCGCGCTGCTTGCGTTCTCACAGTCGAAATACGTGAGTTCGCAATCGAAGCGGTCGCTGGCGTTAGGGGCATCGAGCGCCGTGATGAAATCGCCGGGGCGCACGTCGTCGCGGCTCATATCGGCGAGATTCATGGCTACGCGATGGCCTGAAAACGCGGCATCGACGCCTTCACCATGAATTTGCACCGAGCGCACGCGCGTTTTTTTGCCGCTTGGCAGCACGCGCACGGTGTCTCCGGGCGCGACGGTGCCGCTCCACAGGCTGCCCGTAACAACGGTGCCCGCGCCCTTTACGGTAAACGAGCGGTCGATGGGCATGCGCAAAAAGCCCTCGTGGTGGGCGTGCTGCTGCTTCGATACGATATTCGCGAGCGCAGCTTTCAGCTCGTCAAGGCCGCGGCCTTCGTGCGCGGCAACGGGAATGATTTCTGCTTCGGCATAGGGGCCACAGGCGAGCGCTGCATGAATTTCCCCGCTCATGAATTCGACCCATTCCTCGTCGACCATGTCGCATTTGGTGAGCGCGACGACGATTTGTGGCACCGAGAGCAGGCGCAGCACGGCGAGGTGCTCGCGCGTTTGGGGCATGATGCCGTCGTCGGCCGCCACGACCAAAATGGCGGCATCGATGCCCGTGGCTCCGGCGATCATCTGGCGCACGAACTTTTCGTGGCCGGGCACGTCGACGATGCCGACGGAAGCGCCGCCTGGCAAGTCGAGTCGAGCAAATCCCAGCTCAATGGTGATGCCGCGACGCTTCTCTTCGACCAAGCGGTCGGGGTCGGTGCCGGTGAGTGCTTGTACGAGTGTCGATTTGCCGTGGTCGATGTGGCCCGCGGTGCCAATGACGATAGAGGGTTCGTTGTATTCGTGGGTAGACATGGATGCCTTCTTTCAATTGTGAAGGGCTCGGCATTGGTGACGGGAAGGGACTCCGGCGCAGTTCCGCACGAGCCGAACGCCTCGGTGGGGCGTTTGTGCGAGCTCAGGACTGTTTGAGCACGGGTGTCCCTTCCCGCTACCGATGCGTAGGTTGAAGACGCCCCTCGTTCGTCTCGGCGAGGGACGTTGGAAGAGTGGCCTAATCCAGTGTTTTGAAATATTCCGCAAGCGCGTCGGCGATAATCTGCTCGTCGCCAGGCAGCAGGCATCGCACGTCGAACAGGGTGCCTTCGTGTTTGGTGCGCGCCAGTACCGGTGCGCCCGCGCGGTTGCCCATGGCGCGTTCGCAGTCGTTTGCGTTGCCGCGCAGGTAATCGATGCGCACGGCGGCGCCGGGAATATCGAGGGTGGGAAGCGACCCGCCGCCGGCCTTCTCGAATTCCTCCACGACCGAGACGCTTGCGCAACCGCTCGGAAGGCGCTCTTCGATAGCGGCGGCCAGAGTGTCGGCGGCTTCGCGCATTTCTCCCAGCGTTGCATTGAGCATGCGCAGCGTGGGAATGCGTTCGTAGGCGGTGCCGTCGAGATAGAGGCGCAGCGTGGCCTCGAGCGCAGCGAGCGTCATCTTGTCCAGGCGCATGGCGCGTGCGAGCGGATTTTTCTTCAGACGGTCGATATAGGCTTTCTTGCCCACGATGATACCCGCCTGCGGACCGCCGAGCAGCTTGTCGCCCGAGAACGACACCAAATCGCAGCCGCCCGAAAGCGACTGGCCTACGGTAGGTTCAGCGTCGGGCGCGTTCAAGATGGGCGGCAAAAGGGACCCGGAGCCCAAATCTTCATATACCACCACACGGTCGTGAGTGTCGGCGGCAGCGCGGCGCGCGTTCTCGGCGCGGGCGACGCCCACCAAATCGCGGGCGGTCACGCTTTCCGAAAAGCCCACGATGCGGTAATTCGAGGTGTGCACCTTTAAAAGCATCGCGGTGTCGCTCGTGATTGCGCGCTCGTAATCGAATACGTGAGTCTTGTTGGTGGCGCCGACTTCAACCATCTTGGCGCCTGAGGTTGCCATGATTTCAGGAATGCGGAACGATCCGCCGATTTCAACGAGTTCGCCGCGCGAAACCACCGCCTCGTGGCCTTTCGCGAATTCGGAAAGCACCATGAGGGTTGCGGCTGCGTTGTTGTTGACGGCCATGGCCGCCTCGGCGCCGGTGAGTGCGCATACGAGCGACTCGATGTGGTCGTGGCGGCTGCCGCGTGCCATGTTCTCGACGCTGTATTCGAGCGTGGAATAGCCGCGCGACACGTCGACAACGGCGTCGAGGGCCTCTTGCGCCAAGGGGCTGCGGCCGATGTTGGTGTGCAGAATGACGCCCGTGGCGTTTACCACGGCGCGAAGTGAGGGGCGGGCGAGCGCGCGCACGCGGCATTCGGCTTCGCGTGCGGCGGCGTGCGAAGTGATGTCGACGTCTTCGCCTCGCAGCAGGCGTTCGCGCATGGCTTGGATGCTCGCGCGCACCGCATCGGTTATGGCGGTTTCGGGAACGCATGCGCGAATGGCGTCGCCCAATTCGACGAGTCCTACGACTTCGTCGACCTTGGGAAGCGTGCGCATGCGCTCATTGAGACTCTTTTCGGTTGCCATAATTCTCCTTTGCGGCATATATGACAAAGTTCTTATAGGCGAGCATTATTCCACTACGTGAATGTGCCCCGATTCGCCCTCTATCACGCGGCCAATTTTTGCGGGCGTGCGGCCGCAGCGTGCCGCGAACTCCTCTTCGAAAGTTGCGGCCGCTTCGGACGGTATGGCGCAGAGCATGCCGCCCGACGTTTGCGGGTCGCATAGCACGGCAGTGGCGTCTTCGCCCATTTGATTGTCGGGCACGTGCAAAAACGGCTGCGCAAAGTCTTCCACGGAAAACGAACGCGCCGGGCGGCACCATTGGCGCGCAAGATCGACGGTTTCCGCAAATGTTGGCACGCCGCTCCAGTTGATGCTCGCGGCGCACGCACTTGCAGAGAGCATTTCGTGCAGGTGGCCTGCAAGGCCGAAGCCGGTTACGTCGGTCGCGGCATGCACGTCGGCGGCGACCATCGCCTCGCCCGCAGCGCGGTTGAGCTCGGCCATCGATTCGACGACTGGCGAGAACGCGGCAACGTCCAGAATGCCGACCTTGCGCCCCGCGCTCGCGATGCCCGTGCCGAGCGGTTTGGTGAGGTACAGGGTATCGCCCGGCTTTGCGCCTTCGTTTCGCACGAGCGCGTCGGGGGCGACGGTGCCGAAAACGCACAAGCCGTATTTCGGTTCCTCGTCGTCGATGGAATGGCCGCCCATAATAACGGCGCCCGCCTCGATGACTTTTTCGAGGCCCCCGCGCAGCATATCGCGCGGCACGTATTCAGGCAGGGTCGAATCCATGGCGACCACGTTGAGCGCCACATTGGGCACGCCGCCCATGGCAAAAACGTCGGAAAGCGCGTTGGCGGCGGCGATTCGCCCGAAGTCGTAGGGCTCATCGACGATAGGCGTAAGGAAATCAATCGTCAAAATGCCCGCGATGTTCGGCGCGATTCGCCATACGGCAGCGTCGTCGGCCGTGTCGAAGCCGAGCATGGCTTCGGGCGGCATCGTCTGCGCAATGGAGATGTCTTTCAAAATGCGTTCGAGGTCTCCCGGACCCCACTTCGCCGCTCAACCGCCACGTGAGGTGAGCTCGGTCAAACGAATGCGTTCTTTGTCGTTCACGATGCCTCCCGTCGCGTGGTTTCAATGGCTCCATCATAGCGCACTCGCGTGTGGGCGGAGCCTTTTGGACGTAGTAGAGACCGTCGACTTAGCGTTTGTGGGAAGAGTTTCAGCGGCATGATTTCCCTTTAAGAAGGGTGGGGATGTATCGGGAATGGGCGGCATCGGGAAGCGCAAGAAAACAGCTAAGCTCAGCGCGGCGATCGCTCTTTGAGTGCTGACGGTTTTGTTCAAAGCCTCCTTCATTGAAGGGGGCCTTTTGCATGGGCTCATGCGGATGTCGTTTGCATGCTCGTTCGTAAGCGTCTTTCGCCGTCCTTTTGCTATGCTGTGGCCATGATTACTTCTCTGAAACACACCTGCGCCGGCATGGCGCGACCTATGGAGCTGCTGGCGCCTGCGGGCGGCATGGAACAGTTGGAATGCGCCGTCCATTTCGGCGCCGACGCCGTATATTTGGCGGGTAAACGTTTTGGCATGCGCCGCCGCGCTTCGAACTTCGATGATGCGGGCATCGTCTCTGCCGTGAAATTCGCTCACGAGCATGGGGTGAAGGTTTTTGTGACGGCGAATACGCTCATGAAAGATGGTGACGTGGCGGCTTTGCCAGATTTCTTCGCCATGCTGCAAGATGCAGGCGTGGATGCGGCCATCGTGAGCGACATGGGCGCGCTTTCCGTATGCAAGCGTACGGCGCCAAAGCTCGAGCTGCATCTTTCAACCCAGGCATCGTGCATGAACGCCGAAGCTGCGAAGGCGTATTACGATTTAGGCGTGAGCCGTGTTGTTGTGGCGCGTGAAATGAGCCTTTCCGATATCGCTCGTATGCGCGAAAGCATTCCCGACGATTTGGAAATCGAAGCGTTCGTGCATGGCGCCATGTGCATGGCCTATTCGGGTCGATGCCTTATGAGCGATTACATGGTGAGCCCCTCGCGCGGTGCGAACAATGGACACTGCGCACAGCCGTGCCGCTGGAAGTACACGGTTGTGGAAGAAACGCGTCCGGGCGAGCCTTTCTCGGTTATCGAGGAAGACGGCGGCAGCTTCATCATGAGCTCTACGGACATGAACATGCTTTCCCATGTGCGCGAGCTTTCCGAAGCGGGCGTCGACAGCATTAAGATCGAGGGTCGCGCGAAAGGCGCTTACTATGTGGCATCGGCCGTGAACGCGTATCGCCATGTGCTCGATGGCGAGCCTGCCGATGCGTGGCAGGCTGAGCTCGAAACTACGAGCCACCGTCCGTATTCGACGGGCTTTTACTTTGGCACCCCTGGTCAAAACCAGGGCGTGAAGGAATATGCGCGCGATTACCAAATGGTCGCTCGCGTAGTTTCGTGCGGGAAGAACGCGCCCTCGTTGGCGGCGGGTGGGCAGGTGGATGCGTCATCGCCAGCGACGGGCGAGGCCGCGGGCAATGTCTCGCGCCCGTTCCCGCAGGCCGTTGTTGCCAACCAGGCGGATGCGCCCGGTTGCAACGCTGCCGAGATTCAGCCGTGGCCCGAGGCTGGAATCGCTGCGCGTCGCCAGGCAATCGCGTCGGACCCCTATGCGGAAAAGAAGGGGTGCGTGAGCCTCTCGTTTATCGATGAGCTGGCTGCATCGCCCGCGCAGGCGTATCGGGCGGTCGTGATGTGTCGCAATCGTTTCTTCGAGGGCGAAACCCTTGAGGTGCTCTCGCCTGGGCGCGGCGTGTTCACGATTCAGCCTACGCGTTTGGTATGGCACGCCGCCGACGACGCGAGCCCCGACGATGTGGAGCGCCGCCGCGAGGGCGTTCTTGCCGGCGCCGATCCGCGCGTTGCGGGCGGCACGCTGTGCGCTGTTAATGTGGCAAATCGCACGATGGAGACGTATTCGTTCGATTGCGGGGAACAGCTGCGCACGGGCGATATTCTTCGCGTGTTGCGAACCGACCAGTGTGAAGGTCGAACCATCGAATAATGTATGAAAAAGGAGGCGAACCCGGCGTGGAGACGGTCCATGCCGGGTTTGCTGCATTTTGGACGCAAGGCTGGCGCTCGATTTCTCGTGCATTTCTTGCCGCCGCAAATTACTCCATCGCGATAAAGCGCTATTATCCATACCGCTTAAGTTGGTAGTTTTTTGCATCGACCCCTCGATTTTGCTCGATTTCGAAAGCAAGCGGCGCGCTTTGCCTGTATTGATTTCGCGTCAAGCGCCCAATGGCGATACTTTCGCTTGGGATGTCGAACCCACGAGGCGATTCGCGGTAAGCCATAAGGAATGAATCGCCAAGCGGCAAGGCAGAAGCGGTGGGTCGAAGCAAAAACGATGGGCTGTTTTGCGCAAAGGAGTTCGCATGCACATCATCGATGTTTTTGGTGGCGAGAAGCTGCCTGTTTCGTTTGAAATCTTCCCCCCGAAAGGCGATCTTCCCGTGGAAGAAGCCCGCGAGGTTATCGGCGGTCTGGCGCCGCTTTCGCCTTCGTTTGTCTCCGTCACGTATTCAGCGGGAGGGTCGGGCAATTCCTCGCGCACGATCGACGTGGCGAAAATGGCGCAAGACGAATATGGCTTGAACATGATGGCCCACCTTACGTGCATGAACGCCGATCGCGCGGGCATCGATTCCGTGCTTGCATCGATGAAGGCGGCGGGTATTGAAAATGTGCTCTCCTTGCGCGGCGACGCGGTGCCGGGAGCGACCCCGAAAGATTTCAAATTCGCCAAAGACCTGATTCCCGTTGCGCGCGAGGCTGGTTTTTGCGTAGGCGCGGCGGCGTATCCGGAAGGACATATCGACTGCCTCGATTTCGACGAGAGCATTCGCCATTTGAAGGAAAAGCAGGACGCAGGCGCGCAATTCTTCGTCACGCAGCTGTTCTTCGATAACGATCTTGCGCTGCGATTCCTCGATGCCGCGCGCAAGGCGGGCATTACCGTGCCTATCACGTTTGGCATCATGCCGTTTCTTTCGAAGGCGCAAATCCAGCGCATGGTATTCATGTGCGGCGCGAGCTTGCCGTCGCCCATCATCAAGCTGCTCGCGCGCTACGAAGACGACCCGAAGGCGCTGCGCCAGGCGGGCATCGATTATGCGTGCCAGCAGTTCGTGGGCCTTTCGAAAGAAGGTGTCGACGGCCTGCATGTCTACACCATGAATCGCCCCGATATCGCACAAGCCGCCGTTCAGGCGCTGCGTGACGCGGGTGCGATTGCGTAATGCCTTGCTGCAAAATGCCTGATTACAAGGTTAATAGGGCCGAGGCGCTGCGATATTTGGGCTATGCGGGGCAAGCGCTCGATGCCGAGATGGAAGCGCGCATCGACAAAAACATCGCGGCGTGCGAGCGCGAGGCTCGACCGGGGTTCGTGTTTCGCTCGTTTCCCATCGAGGCGTGCGAGCGGGGCGTGCGGCTTGTGGGCAGCTCGCTTGTGCTCGAGGGCGCCGACATTGCGCGCCATCTGAAAGGTGCGGCGGAGTGCGTCGTTTTTGCTTGCACGCTTGGCGTGGCGAACGAGGCGGCCATGGCGCGGCGCAAGGCACAAAGCGCGCTCGATGCGGCCATTTACGGTGCGGCGGGAAGTTCGCTCGTGGAAAGCGTGGCCGATGCGTGCGAGGCGGCCGTGGTTGCCGATGCCGCGAAGCGAGGCATGCGCACGAACTGGCGTTATAGTCCCGGCTATGGCGATTTGCCGCTTGCGCTTCAGCCAGAAATCGTGCGTGTGCTTGCGGCCGACAAACGCCTTGGCATGGTGGCGACGGAATCGAATTTGCTCATTCCCGCGAAAAGCGTCACGGCATTCGTGGGCCTGTTCGATGCCGATGCGAAGTTCGACGAGGCTTCGGGCGTGAAGTCGAGCTGCGAGGGTTGCGCCTGCAGGCAGAACTGCACGCTGCGCGCCGCCGGCACGCCTTGTTGGAAGCGGTAACGTACGGGTCCGGCCCTCTTCTCCCAATCGGGAGCATATACTTCGACGCGCCCATTCCCCCGCATGTTAATGGTGGGGGAATTCTTTTTTCTTCTCGCGACTGTGGGCGTTTTGAGGCCATATTGTACGCCCTGCCTATTCTTCCGACGGAAACCCCTTCGATTCTCGCTCGAGCTTTCTTTTGTCGCCGTCTACCTTGCGACGTAACTTCTTGACGTCCTCTTCTGCGGGAAGATCTTCCGGTTTGATGCCGCGTTTCCCGAGCAAATCGCGAACACCTTCGTTATTTTGAACATGTTCAACAGTAATGGATTTTTCACCATAGAGGTCGCGTTCATCGATATTGTGGTTGGTGAGCTCTGTCGCAAGCTGCTTTGCGGCGATTGTTACTGCTGGTAGGTGGTCGGCGAGGGGGGCGCTGTCTCTGATGCCAATCCGCTTCTTCATGGATGCTGTCGAATGTCCGCCGAAAAGGGCACGGTCGCCCTTCGAGCGAATGCGTCCGATGCCTGTTCTGTCTACACCGCGTTCGTACATGTTAGCCGAGAACACCCTTTCGGCTTCGGTGAGCCCGTCTCGCGCCGCTATTCTGGAAATCGCCAGCATGCGCTCTTCGATGAGTTCTTGCTTGCGGGTCTTCAATGCGAAATAGCTCTGCGCAAATGCAATCTCTTCCTTGCGTGGATCGCCGTTCATCGCGATGAGATAGCATGCGTACCGAGTGAGCTTGTAGTCTTTGATTTTTCGTTTGCTTCCACTACCGAGATCGACCATTTTGTTGACCATAACAAAATGGTGCTCACCTGGTCTTTTGGTGGTATTTATAGAAGCGACGGCTCTGTCGATTGCTGTCTCGAAATTACGCCATTCCTTATAGCCTAGAAAGCCCTGGATTTCTCTCGCATACCAGAATTCAACTTCGGCAGCTTCGTCGTAGTGCGCTAAATCATCAAGCGTAAGCCTGCGATTCGCAATTTCTTTGCTGTCCATATTTGCCCCTTACTTCAGTATTTTCTCGTTACTGCGCAGCATAGCAAACAAATGTTCTAAATAATAGCGAGCAAAAAGCAATAGTTCGCGTCTCTGCGCCTTTTGCGTCCTTTGTCATACGACAATCGGGTGTGATTCAGTGTATGATTTCCCAAAGACGGTTTGGCAATGGGGGAATTCGGTGCTGAGCGACTTGGTCGTGGCATATTTGTTTTTTGGCGGCGCGGGGGCGGGCGCGTGCTTTATCGCGTCGCTCTTGGCGCTGCGCTCGCCCCGCGGTGCTGTGAGGAATGTCGAATTCGCTCCCTATTACGGCCGATTCTACGTTGCGACTTATTCATGCGCGACAGCATGCCTCCTTGTCGGCGCGGTGTGCTTGTCGCTCGACTTGGGACGCTTCGATGCATTGGTTGTGTTGCTTTTCTCCCCAAGAATCAGCTATATCGCTGTTGGATCGTTTGCCGTTCTTGGTTGCTTCGCGCTTTCGCTTGCGCTTGTTTTGGCGTGGCTGAGCATCGGCTGGCAAGGAGCAAGCGACCGACGCTTGTGCGCGGTTTTCGCGACGCAGGTCGCTGCGCTGCTGGCTTCTTTCTGCGTCATGGCTTACACGGGCCTTTTGCTGCAGAGCATCGGCTCGGTGCCGCTGTGGAATTCGTCGCTCGTTCCGGTATTGTTCGTGGCGTCGTCGGCATCATGCGGCTGCGCGCTTGCGGTGCTTTCGGCGTATGTTACAAATGTGGCGAGACCATTTGATCGAGCGCTTTCGACCATTGCAAAGTGCGACGCGACTCTTATTGCGGTAGAGATCGCTTGCCTTGTGGCGCTCACGGTTTCGGCGTTGCATGTTGACGCCGCGAACCAGACCCAGGCGATGCTTCTCGCGTCTGTCGAGAACCTCGTGTTCGGCGATTTCGCGCTCCCGTTTTGGCTCGGTCTTATTGCGGTAGGCCTTGCGGCTCCATTGCTGTTCGACGTCCTTTGGGCTAAATCGGGCCATTCCCTGCGATTCGCGCTCGCGGCATGCGTGTGCGTACTCGTCGGCGGCATTATTTTGCGCGCGTGCCTGGTGGGCGCGGGCGCGCATCCGGAAATATCGACTCTTTAGACGTAAGGAACCCTATGCTTTCGTTTCAAATAGACCAAATGAGCGACGTGCCCGTGTGGGCTCAACTTTCGCGCCGCATCGCGCACCTTATCGAGACGGGCGAGCTTGCTCCGGGTGACCAGCTGCCAACGGTGCGTGGCTTGGCATCTGAAATCTCGGTGAACTACAACACGGTGAACAAGGCGTATTTGAGCCTTGCATCCGATGGATACATAGAGTCGGTGCGTGGGCGCGGTGCGTTCGTGCGTAACATCGAAGATGAGGTGTGGTCGGAGCATGCCAGCGAGGTTGACGGCCTGATCGACGATTGCATTCAGGCGTGTTTGGACATGGGTCTTTCGCCCGACGACGTGGTGGCCCTTGTGTCGCGTAAAGTGAGCAAGCTGAAGCGAGCGGGCGCCGCGGCTCCTGTCGATAAAGCGGCGAGCAGGGTGATCAAACTCGACATGGGCGCGGGCGACGTGCCTTCGGCCAAAACGGGAGCGTGATGGGCATGGCATTCGGAAAGAAAAGCAAGCAGCAGGCTGATTTTTCGGTCGCGCCGGCTGCATCGGCTCCTGCGGCTGCGCCGGCTTGCGGCGTCGTGCCTGTGCCCCATACCGAAGTGGCGGGGGAGCGCGCCAGCAACGCGGGCGTGTGGTTGTTTTCGGCCATGGTGTTCGTGGTGGCGTTTGGACTGGTCGCAGGCATGTGGTATACATTGGCGGGCAGTGTTGGCGCGGTCGGCGTCGCGGTGGCGCTTGCTGCGGCGCTGCTGGCCACCATGGGCATCCATATCGCGCAGCAGTGGGAAAAAGTGGTTGTACTGCGGCTGGGAAAGTTCAACCGAATAGGCGGCCCCGGCCTGTTCTGGACGCTTCCTATCATCGAGCAGAACGTGATGCGCGTCGATGGCCGCATGCGCGTGACTACGTTCGGCGCGGAAGAAACGCTTACGAGCGATTTGGTGCCGCTCAACGTGAACGCGGTGCTGTTTTGGATGGTGTGGGATGCAAAGGCGGCATGCACCGAGGTCTGTGACTTCACATATTCGGTGGAGCTTGCTGCGCAAACGGCGCTGCGTGATGCGATTGGCCGTGCGAATGCGGCCGAGGTCGCTATTCGCCGCCAGCAGCTCGATCGCGAACTGAAAAAGGCGCTTGAGGAAAAGGCAGCCGATTGGGGTATCACGGTGCTGTCGGTCGAGGTGCGCGACATCTTGCTGCCGCGCGAACTGCAAGATGCGATGTCGCTCGAGGCGCAGGCCGAACAACGCCGCAAAGCGCGTATCATCCTTATGGAAGGCGAGCAAGATGTGGCTGGCATGCTCGACGGCATTGGGCGCGTGTATGAAAACAACGACGAAGCCCTACGCCTGCGTGCGATGCATCTGCTGTACGAAAGCGTGCGTGAGACGGGTGGCACGGTGGTTATGCCGAGCAGCTTCAGCGAAGGGTTCGGCGATGTGCTGGGCGATTCGATGAAGGATGTGCTCAAGAAGAATGCAGGCGTGTAGCTCGCTTGGGTGCTCGGGTGTTCTCCCCATGCTTCGGCTGCCCTTCTCCGCGTCGAATTATCCTCAAAAAAGAATTGTCCTATGATAAATTGTCTTATGATAATTATTGATTGTCATAAGACAATTTTGTATATTGATGGCAGCGAAATGGCCAATTTCAGCGAAAACGTATGGGGGAATGCTGAGCGAATTGGTCCTGGGGGCGGCCGACGGGCCGTAAGGGGACGTTTGCAGAAAAGCATTCCGATGTTTCGAAGGGGGAGAGATGTCGGAATCGACGACGCCGCGCGCCATGATGACGCGCAGGAACTTTCTCAAAACAACAGCCGCGGTTGGCGCGGTCGGTCTCGCTGGCGCTGGCGGCATGGCGACAACGAGCGACTGGTTCGCGCCCGCCGAGGCGCATGCCGAATCGAACGAGCGTGTGGGCTATCTGTGCCATCAGTTTCACTGTCTTTCATGCTGCAATTTGAAATGCACGGTTCGCGATGGGCGCTTGGCGCTTATCGAGCCCAACGATGCCGTCGAAGAAAACGATCGCCGCATCTGCCTGCGCGGCATCAGCGAGATACAGCACGTTTACGCAGCCGATCGCATCCAAACGCCGCTGAAGCGCGTGGGCGAGCGCGGCGAAGGAAAATTCGTGGCCATCAGCTGGGACGAAGCAATCAAGACCATCGCCGATGCAATTAAGGAATCGCAAGAGAAATACGGCGAGGATTCGTTCTTCTTCCGCAAGTCGACCGAGGCCGAAGAGGGCCAAGGGTTCGCGTTCTTCCCACAGTTGGTGCACGCCCACACCGGCGGGCGCTGGGGCCTCGACCGCGGCCAGGCGAACGGCTTCGATGCCGGCCTGGGCGTGTTCGCGTTCTCACCGAAGAATTCATCGTCTGAATGGAAAAAGGCATCCACCCTTGTATTTTTGGGAGACAATATTCTCGAAAGCGGCATGACGTGGTCGAAGTATTTGTTCGACGCGAAAGAAGCCGGCACGAAGATCATCACTATCGACCCGCGTTTCAGCCCCACGGCGTCGAAATCGCATCAGTGGATTCCCGTGAAACCCGGCACCGATGCGGCGCTCATCCTTGCGACTACGAATGTCGTGCTTGCGAACAACTGGGTCGACGAGGACTTCATGAAGTCTTATACCGGCTTCCCGTTCCTGGTAGACGCCGCGACCGGCGCGCTGCTCGGACGCACGGAAGAGCAAGTCGACGCTTCTACGAAAAAGGCCAAGCAGGTAAAAATTCCTATGGTTTGGGATGCCAGCTCCAATACCGCCAAGGATTTCAACGCCGATGGCGTAATGCCGGCGCTTGAGGGAACGTGGACCTACGAGGGCAGCGAGGTTTCAACTGCATACACGCTCACCAAGAAGCACTACCTTGAATACACGGTCGATTGGGCATCGGGAATTTGCGGAATCGACGCCGAGGTCATCGAGGGCTTCGCGCGCGATTACGCCACGAACGGGCCGGCATTCATCGCTTTTGGCTTGGGCGGCCCCGACAAGTACACGAATGCCGATGTGCTTGGGCATGCCCTGCTCATCTTGACGGGCATCACGGGCAATATCGGCCGTGAAGGCCGCGGCACAGGCTGGTACGGCGCCGGCGGCGCGGTGCATTCTGCAGACGGGCTTACTTCGTGGAAGCTTCCCGAGGAATTCGGCTATGCGAAAAACGACATGTCGATGTACGACATGCCTTACGAGGAAAACAATGTGCACGTCGCGCTGACGTTCGGCGATGCGTTCACGCTTGAATCGGGCAATGCGAATAAGATGCTCGATTGGGTGAAAAGCCTCGACTTCTTCGCTATCTGCGACATTTACCATTCGTCCGCTGTCGACTATGCCGACATCGTGCTGCCGGCTTGCACGAAATTCGAGTGCGAGGAAGACGTCAAGAGCCTGCGCGATGTGAAGGGGTATCTGTCGCTCGCGACCAAGGTCATCGATCCCTTGTTCGAAAGCAAGACCGACCTCCAAATCGAACGCTTGCTCGCGGCGCAGTGGGGCCTTGAGGACTACCTTCCCAAGACGTACGAGGAGCTGGCGCGCTTCATGCTCTCCAAGCCGAAAGGCAATATGGAAGGCTTCACGTACGAGAAGCTGCTTGAGAACCAGGGCGTTCTGAAGTACCAGACCGACGCTCCATTCCCGAAGGCGAAAACGTCGTGGTCGACCGACACGAAACGGCTCGAGCCGTACTACGAGAAGCAAGTCGCCGTTGGCCAAGCCTTACCGACGTATGAAACGCCCAACGAAGCTTACGAAGGCAACGAGGCGCACAAGCGTTTCCCGTTGGTGTTCATGCAGGGCAAATCGCGCTTCCGCATCCATGCCTACTACAGCGCGTCGTCGTGGTTACAGGAATATTTCGGCCCCGTGGTGAATATCAGTCCCAACGATGCGGCAAGTCGCGGAATCGAGAATGGCGATGACGTCCGCGTGAGCAACGACCGCGGCTCTTTCGTGGCGCGCGCCGCTGTGAACAACGCCATCATGGACGGCACGCTGTTCATGGCCGAGACGACGTACAGCCATTATTACAAGGAAGGCTTCTTGCAGAATGTGACGAATTCTGCACGGCAGCAGCGTTGCTACGACATGCTGTACGGGCCCCAGATCCCCTTCAACGATACGCTCGTCGAGATAGAGAAAGCGTAGGGTGCGTCATGACGAAACTTGCTATCGCGATCAATCTCGATCGCTGTATTGGGTGCCATACCTGTTCGAACGCATGCAAGATGCAGAATAGCGTGCCTATGGGCATGCTGTGGAACCGCGTGCTTACCGAGGGATGCGATGTGATGGACGGGGCGCAGGGCGAATTCCCCAACCTCGAGCGCCGCTATGTGCCGCTTGCGTGCCAGCATTGCGAAAACCCCGCATGTCTGCGCGTATGCCCGACGGGCGCCACGTATAAAGACGACAAGGGCCGCGTGGAAATCGACTACGACAAGTGCATTGGGTGCCGCATGTGCATGGCCGCCTGCCCGTACAATGCCCGCGTGTTCAATTGGTCGGAGCCGGTGCGCGATCCCGACTTCAATTACGGGGACGCGCGCGTTCCCGTGCGTCCGAAGGGTGTGATGGAGAAGTGCACGCTGTGCAAAGAGCGCACCGATGCGGGCGATAAGCCCATGTGTGTCGTGTGTTGCCCGACCCATGCCCGCATTTTCGGCGATCTCGACGACCCCGATTCCGAAATTTCTCGCACGATTCGTGACAAGCATGCCTATGTGCTGCTCGAAGAGCAGGGCACGCATCCGCAAGTCCATTATTTCAATTAGGAGGTGCGCAATGTCTAGCAAATTGAAGATGACGTACGGCATCCTGGGCGCCTTCGTGGTGGCAGGCGTTGCCGCATGGATCTACCAGCTTATCAACGGCCTTGGCGTGACCGGTATGAACAACGGCGTGTCGTGGGGCCTGTATATTACCTGCTTCATGTTCTTCGTGGGTCTGTCGGCGGGTGGCCTTATTGTGGCCAGCTCGGCGAGCGTGTTCCATATCGCCGAGTATAAAAAAGTGGCGTTGCCTGCGGTTATCTGCTCTACCGTGTGCATTTGCCTCGCCGGTATGTTCGTGCTTATCGATTTGGGCGGCATTCAGCGTGTGTGGCGCATTATCACTGGGCCCAACCCCACGTCGGTTCTGCTGTGGGATATGGTCGTTATCACGTGCTATCTCATCATTAACGTGGTCTATCTGGTGTTCATGTGCTCGAAGAGGCCTGGCGCCGAGCATAAGGTGTCTATCGTGTCGCGTTTCGCGCTACCCGTCGCCATCCTTGTGCACAGCGTGACTGCGTGGATTTTCGGCCTGCAGCTCGCCAAGGAATGGTATTCGGCTATCATGGCGCCGATTTTCGTGGCGTCGGCTATGGATTCAGGCTTGGCGCTTTTGCTGCTGTCACTCATGGGGCTGAACAAGTCGGGCCTGTTCAAAATCGAGAAAAAGCTCATTTCCAGCCTGGCTGGTCTGCTTGCCACCTGCATTGCCATCGACGCGTTCTTCATCGGCTGCGAATGCCTCACCATGGCATACCCCGGCGCGAAGGGCGCCGAGACGCTGGGCATCATGGCCACGGGCATTACCGCGCCGTTTTTCTGGATCGAGATTATCGGTGGCCTAGTGATTCCGTTCTGCCTGATGGTTTTTGAGAAAAACCGCGCAAACATGAAGCTCGTTGGCGCGTCGTGCGTGCTGGTTATCCTGGGCGTGTTCTGCAAACGCGTGTGGCTGCTGTTCACTTCGTTCTACACGTTCAACATCTCGGGTGCTCCCGGTGTGATTTCTGGCTCGACGGCCGCGCGCGGCGCCTTGGGCATGGACGTGTGGGCGACGCTTGGCACCTACAGTCCCACCTGGGTCGAAATTGTGGTGGCCCTTGGCGTGGTGGCCCTTGGCGTGCTCGCGTTCATCGCGTTATCGCGCAAGTTGTTGTTAGGCCACCAGCAGGCATAAGTGTTGCGTTGGGGGCGTGGCTGCGCGTCGCGCCCCCTGGTTGAGGAAGGGACTTGCTATGAGCTACGAACGGCTGGCCGAGGCGCTCGCGTTTTGTGGGAACTCGCTGCTTTCGCCTATGACGCAAACGTCGAGCATCGGGCTCGACCCTTCGTTTTGGAGGAATTTTCCCGCCTTCGATGACGAACGGGTTGCGGCGGCGACGGAGGGTCTTGCGCAATGGGCCAAGAGGTTTGGTGAGAGCACTGAGAGCAATGGTGCTGATCCGGCTTTGGCGTGCGCCGTTGAGTATACGCGGCTGTTCGTGGGGCCGCCATCGCCGGCCGCGGCGCCATGGGAAACTATGCATCGCGCGCACGGCGATGCTGCGAAAGAGGTGACTGTCGGCTTTGGCGATTCCACGTTCGAAATGCGCAGCCTGCTGCGCGATCTTGGTCTCGAGCTGAGCAATAAGAATCGCCAATATGAAGACCATATGGGTATTGAGCTGATGTATCTCTCAGAATTGTGTCGCCGTCGTGCGGCTGGCGGTGAATGCGTCGGCGAACCTTGGAGCGATGAGCGCATTGCGGAATTTGTTCACAATCATCCCCTCGCGTGGATTGATGCTTTCGCAGCGAAGGTACGTGAGGCCGCGCCGGATGGGTATTTCGAATGCTTGCTTGCGCTGGTCAAGGCTCTGCTCGAAGTGGTTTCTTCTGAAAGCGCTTCCCGTCTATAACAACTTTGTTGCGTTTCCCCAAAAGCGGTCCTTCGTCGGCCGCTTTTTCGCTTTAATACGGTAAAGTAGTGCCAGGTAGATCATGGGGCTCGGTTCGGTGCCCTGTTTCGTTCGAAAGGGGAACATCGTGCGCACTATTGGCAAGCGCGAAGTCGAGGATATGGCAGTTGGTGCCGCGGTTCTCGCATCGGGTGGCGGCGGCGACCCGTATATCGGCAAGCTCATGGCCCTTCAGGCCATTGACGAATATGGTCCGTTCCAAATGATATCGCTCGACGAATTATCCGACGATGCGTTCGTCTGTGCATCGCACATGTTGGGTGCGCCCACGGTGCTCGTGGAGAAGGTTCCCAACGGCATGGAAGGCGTAGGCGCAGTTGACGCGCTGGAGAAGCGTCTGGGCCGTAAATTCGACGCGATTATGCCGCTCGAAGCGGGCGGCCTGAACTCCCTTCTGCCGTTTCAGGTGGCCGCGGCCAAGGGCGTGCCCATCGTCGACTGTGACGGCATGGGCCGCGCGTTTCCCGAGCTGCGCCATGTGACGTGGACGCTGTTTGACATTCCCGCGTGCCCGGCTGTGGTGTGCGACGAAAAGGGTGATGTGGTTACCGTCGAGGCCGTCGACAACGCATGGGCCGAGCGCCTTTCGCGCAACGCCGCCATTACAACGGGCGGCAGCGTGTTCATGGCCGACTACGCCATGACGGGCGCCCAGGCCAAGAAGGCCTCTATCCCTGGCACGTCGACCTATTGCGAGCAAATCGGCCGTGCCATTCGCGAGGCCCACGAACAAAACGTCGATCCGCTGCCGGTGATTCTCGATTTGCTCGGCGCATTCGAGCTGTTCCGAGGCAAGCTTGACGATGTGGCGCGTCGTACCGAGGGCGGTTTCGTGCGTGGCTACGCGCATTTCGCGGGCATCGACGATTATGCGGGCCGCGAATGCGAGCTGCGCTTCCAAAACGAGCATCTGCTCGCCAAATCGGGCGACGAGGTGCTGTGCTCGGCCCCCGACCTCATCGCCGTGCTCGATATTGAAACCGCGCTGCCCATTACCACTGAAGGCATGAAGTATGGTGCGCGTGGCGTGGTTATTGGCATTCCTGTGCACGAGCATTGGCGCAGCGAGCGCGGCCTCGAAATCGCTGGCCCGCGCTATTTCGGCTACGACATCGATTTCGTTCCCGTTGAGGAACGCGTTGTCGAAAGCGCGAACGAGCAGTAGATTTTTTTTGGATGAGCCAGCGGGGTTCTGGCGCGTTGAAGGTGCCGGGGTTTGACGTTTCTCGAAGCGGTTTAGCGGCCGTTTTCGGAAATGGCAAGCCCATAGGTTCCAATGCGCTACGCAAGCTCGCATCGGCATAGATATATGAAGGGATAGACACGATGTCCAACAAAGACTGGCGCATTGGCATCGACGTCGGTGGCACCAACACTGACGCCGTTGTTCTTGATGAGAACCTGAATCTTATCTCGGCCGTGAAAAGCCCCACGACTGAAGACGTTATGAGCGGCATCGAAAACGCCATGGAGGCCGTGCTTGCCGGTGAGGGCGTTGATCGTTCCCGCATCGGCTACGCGATGCTCGGCACGACGCACTGCACGAATGCCATCGTCGAGCGCAAGCGTCTCGATCGCGTTGCCGTGATTCGCATCGGTGCGCCCGCGACGCGCGCCATCAAGCCTATGATCGATTGGCCGGCAGAGCTGCGCGCGGCTATCAACGATCAGTGGTTCCTTGTGGGCGGCGGGCACGAGTTCGACGGTCGCGAAATCGCCCCACTCGATGAGGACGAGCTACGCCGCATTGCGAACCAGGTGAAGGGCGAATGCGACAGCGTTGCCATCACGAGCGTGTTTTCGCCGGTTGACGCAAGCCACGAGACGCGTGCCGCGGCCATCATGCGCGAGGCGCTCGGCGACGATTTCCCCATTTCCATTTCGAGCGAAATCGGCAGCGTGAGCCTGCTTGAACGCGAAAACGCCACCATTTTGAATGCGGCGCTCGTCGACGTTGCGAAAACCACATCGGAAAGCTTCATCGCAGCTCTTGCGGGTGAAGATATCACCGACGCTGAAGTGTACCTGTGCCAAAACGACGGCACGCTCATGAGCGCCGAATACGCCATGCGCTACCCGATTCTCACCATTGCGTGCGGTCCTACAAACTCCATTCGCGGCGCATCGTTTTTGACGGGCTTGAAAGACGCCGTGGTCGTCGACGTGGGTGGTACCACCACCGACCTGGGCGTTTTGACGCACGGCTTCCCGCGCGAGAGCATGCTTGCCGTGGAAATCGGCGGCGTTCGCACGAACTTCCGCATGCCTGACATTATTTCGATTGGCCTTGGCGGCGGTTCGATTGTGCGCCAGCACGAAGATGGTACCGTGACCGTCGGTCCCGATTCGGTGGGCTATCGCGTAACGAAAGAGGCGCTGTGCTTCGGCGGTCACACGCTTACCGCGACCGACATCGTGGTTGCGGCGGGCGCTGCTGAAGGCGTGGGCGACCCAGCGCTCGTGGCCGATTTGGATCCGGAGCTCGTGAAGAAGGCTCGGGCCGTCATGACCGAAATGGTCGAAAGCTGTGTCGACCGCATGAAGACGAGCGCGGGCGATATTGATGTCATTCTCGTTGGCGGCGGCTCCATTCTGGTTCCTAGCGAACTCGAGGGCGTAGCTCGCGTGCTCAAGCCGAACAATTTCGGCGAAGCCAACGCTGTGGGCAGTGCGATTTCTCAGGTGTCGGGCCAAATCGAGCGCGTATTCTCGCTCGACAAGCTCGGCCGCGCCGAAACACTCGAGGTCGCGAAGGGCTTGGCTACCGAAGAAGCCATCAAGGCCGGAGCCGATCCCGATTCGATTCAGATTGTCGAAGTGGAAGACGTGCCCTTGGCCTACCTGCCCGGCAACGCGACCCGCGTGCGCGTGAAGGCTGTGGGCGACCTGAAGATTTAATTGTTTTCGTCGTTCTGGCGAACGACGAAAGTTGTCGGCGCTGCGCTGGGTTCTAGCGGCGCATTTCGGGTTCAAGCTGCGGCTCGCGTACCGAAGTACGCTGAGCCCAGCTGAGCTGGGCGCGCCCGCTCGGGCGCATAGGCAGGAATTGAAAATGCCACAGGCATTTTCAACGCCCGAAGTGCACTCGCCAGGGCGCATGCTCGCTGGCTTTTGGTGCGAATGCGCTTCTTGGAAGCAAGACGGACGAGTTGAGTTGGGCTTTGCCCAACTCTTATTCTTTATCGAAATACTTTAGCACTACAGTGCACTGGAGTGGAAGGAACGCCCCGTGAGATATTTGGGCGAACAAGAAGTTGAAGACATCGCGATGGGCGCGGCCGTTATGGCGTCGGGCGGCGGTGGCAATCCCTACGTGGGCATTCTCATCGCGAAGCAGTGCGTGGTCGACAATGGCCCTATTCCGCTGCTCACGCTCGATGAATTGCCTGATGATGCTCGCGTTGCGGTATCTATGGGCCTTGGAGCGCCTACGGTGCTCGTCGAAAAGGTGCCCGCGGGCCCCGAGCCGGTCTATGCGCTCGAGGCGCTTGAACGCGAAGTGGGACATACCTTCGATGCGCTTATTCCGTCTGAAGCAGGCGGCTGGAACTCGCTGCATCCTATGCTTCCTGCGGCGCAGCGCCACATTCCGCTGCTCGATGCCGACGGCATGGGCCGCGCGTTCCCTGAGTTGCAAATGGTGACGTGGTCGATGTATGGCCAATCGGCAAGTCCCATTGGTGTGGCCGATGAGCGTGGCAATACGCTGCTCATGCATGCGGCCACGAATAAGTGCGGCGAAGATTTGTGCCGCGGCGCCACGGTGGAAATGGGCGGCAACATTTCGCTCGCGTGCTACGGCATGACGGGCGCCGAGGCCAAGGCGCACAGTGTGGCCGGCACGTATACGCTGTGCGAAAACGTCGGCCGCATCCTGCGCCGCGCCCGCGAAGAGCGCTCCAATGACATTTCCGAGCTTCGCGAGACGCTTGGCGCGGTGGAGCTGTTCCGCGGCAAGGTCGAAGACGTGGAACGCCGCACCGTCGGTGGTTTCGCGCGTGGCTTGGTGCATTTGGAGGGCATGGATGCCTATAAGGGCGGCGTGCTCGATGTGCGTTTCCAGAACGAATTCCTCATCGCCGAGCGCAATGGGGAAGTGGTGTGCACGGCACCCGATCTTATCGCCATGTTCGATAGCGAAACGCTCACTCCCATCACAGGTGAGGCCCTGAAGTACGGTTGCCGCGCGATTGTGCTGGGCATTCCTTGCGCGCCGCAGTGGCGCACGCCTGAGGGTCTGGCCACGGTTGGCCCTGCCGTCTTTGGCTACGAGGGCGTGGAGTTCGTTCCCGTCGAAGAGCGCTGTAAATAAGAGAGCGCGGCATATGGCATGGCATTGCGCGGCCTGTGGTGAGTTTTCACCGCAAATGCGATAAGGGAAGAGGGTTCGAAAAGACGGAAACACTTTCGATAATGATTCTCCGAAAGCGTTTCGCTGTTATACGAGACGAGCCCAATCGGGCCAATGGCCTGGCGGGGCTCGTTCTTTGTTTATGGCGAGGGTATTCGTTGCGCATGTGGGCCATGGTCGTTCTCTTGTTTGATATCGATTGCATTTGCGAGATGGGCTCTTGTCCATGGAACGATTTTTTGGTCCGAGGCATGACCCTGCCTGTGGCAGGAAATGCGCGAAGGGGGCCTCATTGCATAGGAATTGTATTTCTATGCCAGAAATGGCGGCTAGGGGGCCTGTTTTTCGCGGGGTGGAGCTTCGCCATGAAATCGATGTTGCCTCCTATCAGGCAAAACGTATTCCTTGCCGTGAGCCACTCGCCTTTTCTTGAATAATTGACCTTGCAGAAGGGCCCCATTGTGCCGCTTTCTGCCATGACGCCCTTGCTTGGACGCAACGAGACCTACCGATGCCTGCTCGCCATCTGCGGAATAGGGCCGAAAACGGTGTTCGAGCTGGTGATTTCCATAGATATCGACGACTTCCCGAGCCATGACGGGCTGGCGTCGTATCGCGGGCTCGCACCCCGCAACCGCCAATTGAGCACGTCCGTGTCGTCCGTGTCGGCGTCCCGGCAGGGAAACAAGCGGCTGAAGAATCTCTCGCATTCTCGTGCAACTACCTGGCGCGCACGGATGGGCGCTAGGGCGGGTACTACGCGAGGTGCCGCGCCTGCGGCATAAAGTTGGTTGCGCAGCTCGCCGGGGCTTGCGCGAGCTTGCCCGAATTCCGCGCCCTATCGATGAATTAAGGGTTGACGAAACTATAGGAACACCCCATGATTTTGCGAAGGCGGTGCGGCATTCGCAGGCGAACGGTGGCGAATACTTATGCAAGCGGTACGTTCGGAATCTGGTCAGTTTTGGTGCGGTTGTTGCCTGCGGTTGCAAAATTCCTCGAACGAGTCGAGCAGATTCATGCGATCATGCGTGTCTGTTTTGGCATAAATCTTATGCACGTGGGTGCGTGCGGTCGATTCCGCAATGAAAAGCTTGCTTGCTATGTATTGCGTAGTTCGTCCTGCAATTAGGTATTCGAGTACTTCTGTTTCCCGTTTCGAGAGGTTTTGCTCACTCGCGAATTCTTTTACAAGAAGCTGTTTGTCGGGGCGCTGCTCTATATTTTCTTGAGCAATGCGGTTGTCTGCGATATTGCGTAAATCATTGAGCGCCCTGTCGGTGAAGGCGAGCGTTGAAGTGGCGACGACCACGACAAGGCAAATCGCAATGAGGAATTCAGGTTCGATTTTATTTCCCAGGACGTGTAAAATACCGAAATTTAAGACCCATCCAACGAATATTCCTGTCGAGGCGCATAAGCGTGCGATTGCCATGTATTTCAAAAGTGAGGAATCGTTTGTTTTAACTACGTTGCAGTAATCGTTTAACGAGAGTGCTTCGAAAAGCAAATAGGCGAGCATAATGCATGCGCCAGCGATGGATGATGCCACATTCGGCACAACGGCGAACAGAGCGAATCCGAGGGCGAAAATCAATGGAATGCTGCGGTAGACCCCGTAAAGGCCGGAGCTTTTTTTCGAAAAGAGCAATGCGCTGATGATAATCGCCGCCGAAGCGATATTGCACAATGCCTGAAGTACGGGACCGCTTGAGAAAGCATATTCCGATGAAGCGGTGCGTGCCGAAAAAAAGGCAAATACGAAGGCATACAAAGCTAAGGCAATGCTTGCGAAGACAAGCGATTTTGGCATTCCGTTATTTGATACGTTGGATGGGCGATCCGCGGGCTCGAAAAGCGATTCTCTTTGTGCGGCAGCGTCGTTTCTCGTTGCGGCGATGAAGGCAATGCCCGACGCGATGGGGGCCGCAGCCGAGAGTGCGACCATCGCGTTATGGCCAAGCGCAATAGCGGCAAGACATAATACCGAGCCAAGTGCATAGGATATGACAAGTAAAAAGGCGGTCTGGCCTATTTTCGAATACCCGAAATAGCATAGCCACATAAGGAACATTGCCGCATCAGTAAGTGCGGCAAGTACGGAAGCAAAAAGAATAAAATCGAGCATATTGGCCATCTGTTCGTCATTGGCGAGATGACTGGGCATAACTACAATTCCATACTATGGCGATCGGTGCTTGGCGATGGGCTTGCAACAACGGTGGCGGGGTTTCTCGGAGCGCCTCCGGCAACGACATTTGCCGAGAATATTGGCGTCATGAGCGTGACGCGCGTGTATTCGACGCAGGTGTTTTGGTATGCGGCGGCGGCGGCGTTTCTTGTAGGTGGTTTCTGCCCGAAAATTGGGGCGCTCGTTGGCACTATTCCCGATCCCGTCATTGGCGGCATCTCGATCGTCATATTCGGGCTTATTGCGTGCAACGCGTTTAAGATGCTCGTTGACCATCAAATTGACCTCACTAATGGCCGCAATGTCGCAATCATGTCGGGCCCGTTGATTCTTGGGATTGGCATGGCGACAATGAATGTCGGCATTCCCGTCGGCGACTATAGCATTCCAGGTTTGGCGATTGCTGCATTGCTTGGGATAGCCCTCAACGCAATTCTCCCTCGAGATGAAATCGAATAATGCTCTTCGTCAAAAGTCCTGCATTCTTGAATGCAGGACTTTGGACGTTGATGGCCATGCACTGCGGGCGCTTGCCATTTTCCCTATCGCCGTATGTCGAACCTTCGTGCTCCTCGTGCGGCGTTAACGCCTTTGAAACACACATTACACTTCGCTGTAACATGCGTGTCACGCTCGTGAAACGCTGCACCCATACCTTAGAAACACTACATTCGCTACCCAGCCCTTGCGGCGCGGCGCATCGCCACGCGCCCGTCGCGACGAGGCCGCCACGCCTCGAATTGCCCGGGTTGGGCCAATGGGGGAAATGAGGTGCAGCATGCACTATGCTGAAACGCCGCAGCAGGCGGCAGCCCGCGCACGCGCGCTTGACAGCCGCGGCCTGCGTGAAGGCGACGTGCGCATTCCCGCCGGATGCGCCATTGCCGGCATCATGGACAAGTCTGGCGCGCGCCATGACGGCCGCGACATTCTGAAGGCCATCGCGCTCATGCACGATCGCAGCAATGGCTTGGGCGGAGGCTTCGCCGCGTATGGCATCTATCCGGAATATGCCGACTTCTATGCGTTCCACGTGCTTTATGAAAGCCATGAAGCACGCATGAATACGGAAGCGTATCTCAACGAGCATTTTCTTTCCGAAAAGCAGGAGCGCATTCCCACCGCCTCGGTGAAGGCGATCAAGAATCCGCCCGACACCTGGCGCTACTTCCTCACTCCGCACCCGTCGCACCATGAGCTTGAACTGGGCGAATTTGACGAGCAGGAATACGTCATGCAGTGCGTGTTCTACATTAATGCCCACATCGATGGAGCGTTCGTTGCAAGCTCTGGCAAGAACATGGGAGCGTTCAAAGGCGTGGGCTACCCTGAAGAAATCGGCGAGTACTACCGTATCGACGAATACAAGGCCTGGCTGTGGACTGCGCACGGACGTTTTCCTACCAATACGCCTGGCTGGTGGGGCGGTGCTCACCCGTTCACGCTTTTGAACTGGTCGATCGTGCACAATGGCGAGATTTCCAGCTATGACACCAACCGTCGCTACGTCGAGCAATTCGGTTACGACTGCGCGCTGCAGACCGACACCGAAGTCATCACCTATCTGTTCGACCTGCTCGTTCGCCGCCACGGTTTCTCTCAGGAAATGGCCGCGCATATCATGGCCGCTCCTTCATGGGATGCCATCGACCGCATGCCGCCCGAGCAAGCTGAATTCGAAACGGCGCTGCGTTGCGTGTATTCCGACGCGCTCGTGAATGGCCCGTTCTCGGTGATTTTGGGTTCGGAAGAGGGCCTGCTGGCCTTGAACGACCGCCTGAAGTTGCGCGCGTTGATGGTTGGCGAGAAAGACTCCATGGTGTATTTGGCCAGCGAGCAGGCGTCCATCGAGCTTGTGTGCCCCGATGTCGAGAATGTGCGCTCTATCGAAGGCGGCGTGCCGTTCGTGGTGCAGCTCGACGAGGTCGCGCGCGCCAAACAGAACGTCGCTGCGGAAAACGAGCCCGACATCCACCAGCAAACGCGCATCACTCGAAAGGAGGCCTAAGCCATGCTCGATTTCACGTATCCGCGCTATAAGGTCGAGCGCGATCCCAACCAATGCATTCAATGCGGCGTGTGCGCGCGTCAGTGCGCTAACGAGGCGCATATGGTCGATACCGACTTGGGCCGTGTGGTCGCCGATCACAAGAAGTGCGTGAACTGCCAGCGTTGCGTAGTCATGTGTCCCACGAACGCACTTGCCATCACGAATTGGCCCCAGGTCGGCAACGGCTCGAACAACTGGAACCTTGCCGCCATGCAAGATATCGCCAAGCAGGCGCAAACCGGCGCTGTGCTGCTTTCTTCCATGGGCAATCCCCAGCATTATCCGATTTACTGGGACCATCTGCTGCTCAACGCGAGCCAGGTTACCAATCCTTCCATCGACCCGCTGCGCGAGCCCATGGAGACCCGTGTGTTTTTGGGCAGCCGTCCCGAGGCGTTGCGCATCAATGAGCGCGAGCGCAAGGTGGTTTCGCCGATGCCGCCCCGCATCAAGCTCGACGTGCCCATTATGTTCTCAGCCATGAGCTTTGGTTCTATTTCGCTGAATGCCCAAAAGTCGCTCGCCATGGCGGCCGAGGAGCTGGGCACCTATTTCAACTGCGGCGAAGGCGGCCTGCATAAAGATCTCGAGAAATATGGCAATCACGCTATCGTGCAGGTAGCGTCGGGCCGTTTCGGCGTGGATATGCACTACCTCGAAACCGCGGCGATGATCGAAATTAAAATCGGCCAGGGCGCAAAGCCCGGCATCGGCGGACACCTTCCTGGCGAGAAGATCAACGATGAAGTGTCCCGCACCCGCATGATTCCGAAGGGCACTGACGCTATTAGCCCTGCACCGCACCATGACATCTACTCCATTGAAGACTTGCGCCAGCTCATTTTCAGCTTGAAGGAAGCGACGCACTACACCAAGCCCATTTCGGTGAAAGTGGCTGCCGTTCACAACGTGGCCGCTATCGCGAGCGGCATGGCACGCGCGGGCGCCGACGTGATCGTCGTCGACGGCTTCCGCGGCGGCACGGGTGCAGCGCCGGCTCGCACGCGCGATAACGTGGGCATTCCCATTGAGCTCGCGCTTGCGAGCGTTGACCAGCGTCTTCGCGACGAGGGCATTCGTAGCCGCGTGAGCCTGGTGGCCGCCGGCTCCATTCGCAATTCGGCCGACATCGTGCGTGCCGTTGCCCTGGGCGCCGACGCCGTGTACTGCGCAAGCTCCGCGCTTATCGCCCTGGGCTGCCATCAGTGCCAGGCATGCGCGGGCGGCAAGTGCAATTGGGGCATCGCCACGCAGCGCGCCGATCTCACGAAGCGCCTCAATCCCGAAATCGGCGCCGAGCGCGTGGTGAATTTGGTTCGCGCGTGGAACCACGAGGTTCAGGAGCTCATGGGCGGCATGGGCATCAATGCCATCGACAGTTTGCGCGGCAATCGACTTATGCTGCGCGGCGTGGGACTGAACGAGAAAGAACTCGAGATTCTGGGCGTGAAATACGCAGGGGAGCAGTGATCGGCATGAAGAGGATTTACGCGATTCCCGAATGGTGCGTGAATTGCCGCCGTTGCGAGGTGGCTTGTAAGGCTCAGCATTCGCCGTGGCCAGGAAACATCGTGAAGGCGTTTACGCTTGCGGGCGATGAAATCTACAACCGCGTGCGTGTCGAGGGCGACAACATCGTGAGCTTCGCGGCGAATTGCCGCCATTGCGCCAAGCCAAAGTGCGTGGAAGGCTGCATCTCGGGCGCCATGCAGCGCGACCCTGAAACTGGTGTGGTCACGAGCGACCCGTCGCGTTGCGTGGGCTGCCGCACGTGCGTGAGCATGTGCCCATTCGGCGCCATTACGGTCGTTCCGGCTCCTTCGGGTGTGAAACCCATTGCGCTGAAGTGCGATTTGTGCGGTGACGGCGCGGGTGCGCCGGGCGAGCCGAGCTGCGTTGCGGCCTGCCCGAACCGCGCGCTCATGTACGTGGAAAGCGAGGCGATGTAGCATGGCGCGCCATACGTGTGATTACTTGATTATTGGCAATTCTGCGGCGGGCGTGACTGCGGCGGAATTCCTCTCTGCGGCTGCGCCGGACAAGAGCATCATCATGGTTTCCCACGAGCCGTATCGCTGCTATGGCCGCCCGCTCATCTCGTATTTGCTCGAAGGCAAAACCGACCGTGAACACCTCGATTACAAATCGGCCAATTTCTACGAGAAGCGTGGCATCGAAACGCTGTTTGATGCTGAGTTTGAAGCCGTGGCGCTCGATGCTTCCGCCCATGAAGTGAAGCTTGCGGGCGGAGAAGAGATTTCCTACGGGAAGTGCCTGCTCGCTACAGGCTCCGTCCCCTTCATTCCTCCTATTGCCGGCATGGAGGGCCGCACGAACGTGCATACGTTCATTACGCTCGATGATGCGTTGGCGGCCTGGGACGATGTGCTCGCAGCAACCGAGCGTGCGCATGCGGAAGGCCGTGAAAGCTGTGTCGTGGTGATTGGCGGCGGCCTTATTGGCATGAAGGCGGCCGAAGCGTTGAGCCACCATGCCGACCGCATCGATGTGTTCGATCGCAGCCCGCGCATTTTGCCTGCCGTGCTCGACGCAGATGGTGCCGCGGTTGTCTCGAGTCTTATGGAGCCGCACGGCATTTTCTGCCATCCCAGCATGTCGGTTGACGAGATGCTCGGCGAAGGCGAGCGCGTGACGCATGTGCGCCTGACCGATGGTTCCGACGAGGCGTGCGATATGGTTATCGTCGCGGTCGGCGTGCGCCCGGCGAGCAAGCTTGCCGTCGAGGCGGGCGCCGAGCAGGGTCGAGGCCTTATATGCGGGCCCGATTTGCAAACGAGCCTGCCCGATGTATACGCTGCGGGCGATGTGACCCAGGTGACCGATACGCTTGACGGCAGCGAGCGCCCCTTGGCGTTGTGGCCCAATGCCGTTCGTCAGGGTCGCATTGCCGCCATGCACATGGCGGGCGTGCCCGGCGCGCTTCCCGACGAGGGCAGCTTTGCGGTGAATGCGGTCGATTTCTTCGATATCACACTTTTAACCTCGGGAATCATCAACCCGCCAGCCGATGGCGATTTCGATGTTCGTGTAGAAGTCGAAGACGACGAATATGTGAAATTCGTCATGCGCGATGGCAAACTCGTGGGCTACGTGCTGCTGAATCGACCCGACAATGCGGGCATGTATACGGCGATGATTGAGCACGGAGTGCCTGTGGCATCGCTTGCCGCCGATACATTCGATCGCGTTCCCCTCAACATCGATTTTCCGCAAGGGGCCGCGCGCATGCATCGCGGTTACCCGTCGACGCTCAATGAGCTTGGCTGGCCCAAGGCAGAAGGCGAGGAGTAACATGGCAGAATTCGGAAACCTTCCCACGATTGAGCCTGTCGTTGAAAAGCTCGACGGCAAAACGGTGGTCACGCTCGGCACGGTACATTTCACCGAGGGCAACGCCGCAGTGCGCGCGGCTCTTGAAGATGCCGACGTGGTGGAGCTGCGTGAAACGTTCGCCCAGCGCTATCTTGGATGCGGCATGCCCGTGGGCAAGCGCCTCGAGATTCATGGCGTGCCCGGCAATGACATGGCGTGTTACATGGATGGCGGTGAAATCGAGGTCTTCGGCAATGCTCAAGACCAGGTTGCCAACACCATGAACGATGGCGACATCGTAATTCACGGGCGCGTGGGCGATGCTGCGGGCTACGGCATGCGCGGCGGTCGCATTTTGGTGCGCGACGGCTGCGGTTGGCGCGTCGGCATTCACATGAAGCAGTATGGCGACAAGGCGCCGGCTATCGTGATTGGCGGAGACGCTGGCAGCTTTCTGGGCGAATACATGGCCGGCGGAGTGATCGTGCTCATGGGCGCGGCGGGCCCGTATTTGGCAACGGGCATGCATGGCGGCGTGATTTACCTGAAGCATGTGCTCGACGAGCGTGATATTCCCGCTGGCCTGGTGCAAGAGCCGGTCGATGAGCGCGATTGCCGCGTGCTTGCGCGCCTGCTTGGCGAATATAACGAGAAATTCGCCGAAGAAATTGGCGGCCCGGTCGATGCTACGGGCGAGGGGTTCTTCCGTCTGCGCCCCGCAAACAGCCGCCCCTACGCCAGCATGTACGCGAACTGATGTTGCGCCGTTCTAGCGAACGGCGCACTTGCTTGACGCTGCACGGGATTCTGGCGGTGCATTTCGTAGCCAGCTGAGCTGGCTACGCCCGCTCGGGCGTGGAAGTTTGGGATTGAATATGCCGTTTGGGCATATTCAATGGCTCGCGTACCGAAGTACGCGTCGCCTCGGCCTCGCTCGAACTACACTCGCCAGAATCCCGATCGCTGACTTTGTTCGTTCGGCGGCGGCTCGTTTTGACCATCCTATCGGCCCGCGACAACGTGGCGACCGCGTGGCCGTTTTTTTGGCCGGGAGAGCCTTGCGCCTCCCGGCCCTTCTTGTATTTGAACGGTCTCTTGGGAAACTCGCACGTTTCGTGAAGGTGTGCTGAAATTCGCGAAACGCCCGCATTTCAGCGAGATACTCCTTGTTCACGTGCGGAAATCGCGCACGAAGAACTACCCAAGGAGTCCAAGTCTATGCCTCAGGCATCTGCGAAATCGAACACCGTCAAGCCCGACAAGCCCAATGAGCCCATTTTCACGCCGCGCTTCATCGCCGGCTTTGCGGTGAACTTTATTCTGTATATGCAGTATTACGCGCTCATGGTCGCCATGGCGGGTTATTCTGCCATGCAATTCGCGGCAGGAGCAACCGAGGGCGGCTTTACGGCGAGCGTCTTCATTTTGGGCGCGTTGTGCTCGCGCTTGTTCTTCGGCGGCGCGATTGACAAGGTCGGTCGCGGTCGCGTGCTTGTGGCGTGCATGACGGGCGAGGTTGCGTGCACGCTTCTCTATTTGGCTTTTGAGCACGTGCCGGCCATTGGCGTGTTCATCGTGTTGCGCTTTTTGCACGGCGCGTTTTACGGTCTGTCGCAAACAACGGTCACGTCTATTGTGAGCAGCGCTGTTCCGTTTTCCCGCAAAGGCGAGGGCGTGGGTTATTACATGCTTTCGGTCACGCTCGGCGCGGCGCTTGGTCCTCTGATGGGTTCGGCGTTCTCGAACGCGGGCGACTTCGATATGCTTTTCTTCTCGTGCCTCGGCATGATCGCTGTGGGTTACGTTGCCGCGCTCGGAGTTGTTTTGCCCGGTCGCAGGCAGTGTTCGGAAGTGTCTAAGGCAACTGGGGCGACCGAGGTGGCGCATAGCGTGAATACGGCGGAAGCGACTGCCGCTGCGGAAAAGGCCAGGGTATCCGAGCAATCTGGCGATGCCGGCAAGCCCGCGAAAACGCACAAGCTCAGCCTGGCGAATTTCATCGAAGTGCGTGCGTTGCCCGTGTCGGTAGCCATCACGGTGGGCTATCTCGCGTATGGCGCCCTTATCACCTATATCAATCCGTACGCGGCCGAAGTGGGGCTTACAGGTGCCGCGAGCTTCTTTTTCGTGTCGTATTCCATTGCCATGTTCGTGACGCGTCCGTTTACGGGACGATGGTTCGATTCGGCTGGCGATAAAGGCATCATGACCTTGGGCTTTGCCTGCCTGGGCGCAAGCATGCTCATCATGGGCTTCGCGCAAAACGGCGCCATGCTCCTTGTGTCGGCGGCGCTTGCTGGCGTAGGTGTTGGCTCGGTGCAGCCCAATGGCCTCGTGCTTGCCATGCGTCGCTGTCCCGACGATCGTCTCACCGCCGCGAATTCCACCTATTTCGTGTTGCTCGACGTGGCTATTGGGCTGTGCCCCTTCTTGGTTGGCTGGATTGCGCCCGCATTCGGTTATCGCGTGCTGTTCCTCGTCATGGTGCCTGTGGTGGCGGCGAGCTACGTCGTGTACATGGCGTTCCGTCGAGCTGGCCTTATTGCGGGGAAAAAGAAATAGCGCGCTTTTTGGCGGTTGCTATCGCATGGAGCGAAGTGGGGTGCGTCTGTTAGCCGTGCGGTAGGTCGTATCGGGGCGGATGGGCGCTCTGCCAAGAGGCGATAACTGAGCTCGCGCGAACGGTCCACTGGACTGTTCGGCTCGTGCGTACGCTCTTGGCAGAGCGCCCATCCGCCCCGATACTCAGGCATGAGATGCTCTTCGTCTGCATATCTCCACTTCCTTATGGATTTCTCTTGCATTGCGCCTGCAAGGTCGTATAATGCCATGGTTTCTATATTTCACATGTCCGAGCGACCTAGCACCGCGAGTGGCCACCGAAAAAGGCTGCGGTGTCGGGGATGACCTCGGGCAGACGCTTAACGAATGGAGAATGACATGGCGAAAATCAGCGTCAAGTCCCTGCTCGAAGCAGGCGCTCACTTCGGTCACCAGACCCGTCGTTGGAACCCCAAGATGAAGCCGTACATCTTCGGCAACCGTGGTGACATCTACATCCTCGACCTCAAGCAGACCCTCGTTGGTCTCGACCAGGCTTACACCTTCGTTGAGAACACTGCTGCCAAGGGCGGCACGGTTCTGTTCGTCGGCACCAAGAAGCAGGCCCAGGAAGCCATCGCCACTCAGGCTGACCGCTGCGGCATGCCTTACATCAACGCTCGCTGGCTCGGCGGCATGCTCACCAACTTCGTGACCATTCGCTCCCGCGTTCAGCGCATGGAAGAGCTCGAGGCCATGGAATCCGACGGCCGCATGGAAGTTCTGCCCAAGAAGGAGCAGATCCTGCTCAAGAAGGAACTTGCCAAGCTGCAGACCAACCTCAACGGCATCCGCAACATGAAGAAGCTCCCCGACGCTATCTTCGTCGTTGACACCAACCGCGAGCAGCTCGCCATCCACGAAGCCAAGCGTCTTGGCATTCCCGTGGTGGGCACCCTCGACACCAACTGCGACCCCGACGACGTCGAGTTCGGCATTCCCGCCAACGACGACGCCATTCGTTCGGTCAACCTGCTCTGCACCTTCGTTGCCGACGCCGTGATCGCCGCTACGGGCGCTCCCGTCATCGAAGAGCAGATGGCCGCCGAGGCCGAGGCTGCTGAAGCCGCCGCCGAAGTTGCTGCTGAGTAATTAATTTACGCATACGTCGAAAGTCCAGTGCTTTCTACCAATACGTAGAGGTCGGGCCCTGTTTCTGAAGAGCGAAGCGGGGCCCGTTTTTCCAAGAGAGAACTTGAGAAAGGAACCGCAAAGATGGCAAACATCACCGCTTCCATGGTCAAGGAACTGCGCGAAATGACCGGCGCAGGCATGATGGAGTGCAAGAAGGCCCTCGCCGAGGCCGACGGCGACATGGACGGCGCCGTTGACGTTCTGCGTACCCGTGGCCTTGCTGCTGTCGCCAAGAAGGCCGGCCGCGCCACCAACGAGGGCACCGTTATGGCTCTGGTTTCCGAGGACGGTAAGACGGGCGCCCTCGTCGAGCTCAACTGCGAGACCGACTTCGTGGGCATGAACGAGAAGTTCAAGGCTTACGCTGAAAAAATCGCTCGCGCCGCTGTTGCCAACAAGCCTGCCGATCTCGACGCTCTGAAGGCTTCCGAGATTGACGGCGAGACCGTCGAGGCCGTTGTCGCCGACTGCATCCATGTGATGGGCGAGAACACCCAGCTCGCTCGCTTCGCCACGCTCGAGGCCGACGCTGTGTGCTCCTACATCCACATGGGCGGCAAGATTGGCGTTCTGGTTTCCTTCGCCACCGAGGGCGTTGACACCACCGCTGCTGAGTTTGCTCAGTGCGGCCGCGACGTTGCCATGCAGGTCGCCGCTGTCGACCCCATCGCGACCTCTCGCGAAGATGTCGATCCTGCTGTTGTTGAGCATGAGATGGGCATCTACAAGGCTCAGGCTGCCGAATCTGGCAAGCCCGAGGCTATCCAGGAAAAGATGGCTACCGGCCGTCTGCAGAAGTTCTACAAGGAGCAGTGCCTTGTTGAGCAGGCGTTCGTGAAGAACCCTGACCAGACTGTTGCCGAGTACGTCGACTCCGTTGCCAAGCAGCTCGGTGGCTCCATCAAGGTCACCGGTTTCAAGCGCTTCGCGCTTGGCGAGGCTGCCGAATAAACCGACGCCTTTACCATGCCGGCCTTCGGGCCGGCATTTTTTTTTGCGCAGATTATGGCCATGTGCGAGACCTGAAGGACAAGGTGCCCGTGAGGGTTTCGCGCGGCGTCGACTGCGACAAACCCCTGCTGCGTGTGCAGTGGGGGTTTTCTTGTTTCGGCCTTCGTCTCTTTAATGCTGCTTCTGTTCGTGCGACAATAATAGCTTGCATATACGCCGCCGATGCGTCGGGGGCGCAAACGATTGCGGAGGTAATCTTATGGCAAAAGAGAAAATCGTCGTCGAAGGCGGAACGCCGCTTGCGGGCGAGGTACATATTTCGGGTGCGAAGAATTCGGCCCTCAAGCTTATCGCGGCTGCCCTTTTAGGCCAGGGCGAGAGCGCCATTCATAACGTGCCTCTTATTTCCGACATTGTGGTTATGTCGAAGGTCATCGAGACCCTTGGCGGCAGCGTTCGCCGCGATGGCCACACGCTGCATGTTGACACTGCTGGCGTTGATACATGGGAAACGCCGTATGAGCTCGTGTCGAAGATGCGCGCATCCATTTCGGTTCTTGGTCCCTTGGTGGCTCGTTTCGGCAAGGCTCGCGTTGCCATGCCGGGCGGTTGCAACTTGGGCGCTCGTAAAATCGATATGCATATGGTAGGCATGGAGGCGCTCGGCGTTCATTTCCATACCGATCACGGCTATATCGAAGCAAGCACGCCCAATGGGTTGCACGGCGCGTACGTCGCGCTCGATTTCCCCAGTGTGGGCGCCACGGAAAATACCATGATGTGCGCCGTGACGGCGAAGGGCCAAACCGTTATCGAAAACGCTGCTCGTGAGCCCGAAATCGAAGACCTTGCGAATATGCTCAATTCCATGGGCGCTCGCATTTCGGGCGCTGGCACGGCCGAAATCATCATCGACGGCGTGGAGCTTTCCAGCTTGCATCCGTGCGAGCATTCCACGGTCGGCGACCGCATTGAAGCGGGCACCTTCCTCGTGGGCGGTGCGCTTACTGGCGGTCCCGTTACCGTTCGTGGCATCGATCCGAGCTTCTTGCGTATGGCATTGATGAAGCTGTCCGCCATGGGCTGCTCGGTCGATGTGGGCGATGACTCCATCACGGTTTCGCGCAAAGGTCCTCTTCTGCCTACCGATATTCAAACGCTGCCGCATCCTGGGTTTCCCACCGATTTGCAGGCGCAGTTCATGCTGCTCGCCTCTGTTGCAAACGGCAATTCCGTGATTACCGAGAATGTTTTCGAAAACCGCTTCATGTTCGCCGCTGAAATTGGCCGCATGGGTGCCGAGATCACCATTGAGGACCATCACGCGGTTGTCGAAGGCGTGCCTAGCTTGCAGGGCGCAAGCGTGAAGGCGACCGATTTGCGTTGCGGCGCTGCCTTGGTGCTTGCCGGCATTTTTGCTGAAGGCGAAACGCAGGTGCACAACATTTATCACATCGATCGCGGCTACGAAGACTACGTGGGCAAGCTCACGGGCCTGGGCGCGAACGTTCGTCGCGTTCCCGACGAAGACGATATCGACTGGTAGCGCAGGTGTTGCATGTCGCGTAAACCATCGAGTTACAACTACAAGCGACTGTCGAGCCGCGTGCGCGAATCGACGATCGAGACGCACGTGTCGGCGCCCCGCCCTTCAGTGGGGCATCGCAAGGGCGCGAATCAGCGCTATGCTCGCTCAGCGGTGCGCGGCGAAATCCATCAAGTGCTGCCGAACACCACGACGCGCGAGGACCGCTTTGCCTACGAGGCGCGCATGAACCGACGCTCGTATGTCGAGCGAAATGTTGCTGCGGGCCGAAGGCGCAAGATCGCGCTCGTGGCTGCGCTTGCGGTGCTTATCGTGATCGTCGCGTGCGTCGTCGCGTCGTTTGTCTTCGCGAACGGCATCAACTCGCGCCTCGTGCTCGACGATTCTTCGCTGAAATCGGCCCTCGTTGCCGATTCGGGTGAGGGGAAAGCGACCTATTCGCTGCTCTGCGCCGATTTTGATGATGGAGAAGATGGCGCATCGCCCGATTCGATTGTCGTTATGCGCACCGACCCTGAAACGAATACCGCCTATGCGATTTCGCTTCCCTCGAACACTCGCGTGTCAACCGATGGTTCTTCGCGCACTTCGCTCGGCGAAATTCGCGCTTCCGAGGGCAGCGCGGGCCTGATTAGCGCGGTGAACAGCCTCTTGGGCATCAAGCTGTCCCATTATGCAACGATTGATGCGCAGAATTTCGCTCAGCTCGTTGACGAACTTGGCGGCATTGATGTCAATCTTCCCGAAGATATCGTCGATGCCCAGGCGGGCGATATGAGACTTTCTGCAGGCGAGCAGACTCTCGGCGGCGAGCAAGCGGTTTTCGCATGCCGAGCAGATGATTACGCCGTGAACGCTGAAGAGACGCGTGGCAAGGTACAGGCGCTCGTGGCAGTGGCCCTTATGCAGAAGGCGACCTCGGTAGAGGGTGGGTTTGGCTACTATATGCGCATGGACGGACTTGCGAACCTCGTGCAAACCGACATGGATGTAAAGGCAATCGGAGCATTCCTCGAGAGCATTCGCTCCATTTCGACCGAGAATATGCAGGTTGCGGCTTTGCCTACGTATTCTGCGCAGTCGAGTGGTAAAACGTATCAAGTTCCTGCCGACGATGCGATTACGGAAATGATGAGTCGCATTCGCGCTGGCGAGACGCCGCAGGCCGATGCCGCCGACGTGTTGGGCTCTATCGATGCGGGCAGCTATACGGTTTCGGTTTACAACGGCGGCGACGTTGTGGGCGCAGCTTCCGAGGCGGCCGACATGTTGCGCCAGGTAGGTTTCAACGTGACCGATACGGGCAATACCTCCATGCAGGTGTACGACGAAACACTCGTCGTGTACGGAGATGCCGATAAGGAAAACGCCGCCAATGCCGTGGTGGCCGCCCTTGGCATTGGCCGCACACTGCAAGATACCGTGCATTATTCGTTCGACACGAATGTGTATGTGGTCATCGGCAAGGACTGGCGCACGGTGCTCGCCGCACGCAACGAAACGGTCGATGAGGACGGCAACATCGTGCCTCTTTCGCAAAAGGACGCATCGGCAACCTCGAGCGACGAATCGAATTCAAGCGCGTCGAGCGATTCTGACGTCGATGCGGAAGGTTCGTTCGCTGCTGTCGCGAATAGCGCGGCGTAGTCGATAGACGAAACGCAAGCACGCCCCGCCTTCGTGCGGGGCGAGTTTTTAGAAGGGGAGCCTCTATGACGCTCAACGACATTTACCACGCAATTGATCCCGTGGCGCTTTCTTTGGGGCCGCTGCAAATTCGTTGGTACGGACTGGCCTATGTTGCCGGCTTCATTTGCGCCTTTCTCGTTATTGCCAAACTCTCCCAGCGTTGGAAGATTCGCATTGACGACGACGCCTTTTTCACGGTGGTCTTCTGCGTGATTTTCGGCGTGATTCTTGGTGGTCGTTTGGGCTATGTGCTCGTATATGGCGACGGATACTACCTTCAGCACCCCGAGAAAATTCTTGCGTTCAACGAGGGCGGCATGAGTTTCCACGGGGGGCTTGTGGGCGTGATCATTGGCGGCGTTATCGCGGCGAAAATCACGAAGATCCCGTTTCTCACGTTGGCCGATATGGGCGTTGTCGGCGTGCCCATCGGCCTGTTCTTCGGTCGTTGCGCGAACTTCATCAACGGCGAGCTGTGGGGCGCTCCCACCGATATGCCATGGGGCGTGGTGTTCGGGGGCGCTGCGGGCACGATGCCGCGCCATCCCTCGCAGTTGTACGAAGCACTGCTTGAGGGCGTAGTGCTCTTTATTATTCTGTTCGCGCTCTCGCGTAAAACTCCGGCGCGTCCGCGTGGAACCTTCTTCGGAACGTTTTTGCTGTTCTATGGCTTGTTCCGCTTCACAATCGAGTTCATTCGCCAGCCCGATGCCCAAATTGGCTATCTTTTGGGAACCCAATGGTTCACTATGGGGCAAGCGCTTTCCATTCCGCTTATGGTTGCGGGCGTTGTTTTTCTTATATATGCGTGGAAAACGAAGAAACCCCAGATGGGCCTTCCTAATTCTGAGATAAGCCAGTCTTAGGACGTTTCCTGTTTTTCGGCTACGACAAGGCGTCTAAAAACAGCGGTGCGAAACCAGGTTGGCAACGGTTTGCTCCAGCTATGCCCCAAGGATGCATAATGGAGGTGTTGAAGCTGCCTTTGCGGTAGCGCGACGCGGAATCCGTTTACGGGAAAAGGGGGAGTCATGGACATCAAACTGTACAAATGCGCTCACTGCGGAAACATCGCGATTAAGGTCGTCGATTCCGGCGTGCCCCTGGTGTGCTGCGGCGAGCCGATGGAAGAGCTCGTTGCAGGCGCTGTCGACGGCGCATTCGAGAAGCACGTGCCTGCCGTCGCGATCGATGGGTCGACCGTCAAGGTGCAGGTGGGCGAAGTCGAGCACCCGATGATGGATGCCCATTACATTCAGCTCATTGTGCTCGTGACTGAAAAAGGGTACCAGGTCGCGCCTCTCACGCCGGCCGATAAGCCCGTGGCAACGTTTGCGCTTGCCGAAGGGGATGCGCCCGTCAAGGTCTACGAGCATTGCAACCTCCATGGCCTTTGGGTGAAAGAACTTTAGCGGGCCGAGCGTCCATGGCGCCACGGGAAGAAAAGCGAACGAAAAGAGGTTTCGTCGCAAGGCCCTTGACGTCTTACGATACAATGGCGCAGACAAGAACATCCGATGTGAGGAGCTTACTATGGCTATCGATAAAGACCAAGTCAGCCGCGTGCTCGACCTTATTCGCCCGGCGCTTCAGGCCGACGGCGGCGACGTTCAGCTGGTCGACGTTGACGAAGAGGGCGTTGTCACCGTTCAACTGCATGGCGCATGCAACGGTTGCCCCATGAGCCAGATGACGCTCGCCAATGGCGTTGAGCGCATTCTGAAAGAGCACATCCCGGGCATCACCAAGGTCGTGTCTGCCTAACAGCGGGCACGCGCTATCGACGCTGCGCTGGGTTCTAGCGACGCGCTTCAGGTTCAAGCTGCGGCTCGCGTATCGAATTTGCGCCGCTGCGCTTTCTTTCGAATCGCATTCGCCTAGAACCTATGCTCGCTGACTTTTGGTGCGAAGCATGGTTTTTCCTTCGGAGGGCCACCGTATGGTGGCCTTCCGTTGTTTTTAGTGGCGCGCGGGCGTATCGCTTTGCGCTATCTGGGAAAATAAGTGGCAGAAGATTCGGCGGCATGGGCCGTTTATGGTAAAGAAGGGGGCCGAAATGGCGTTGCATTGTTGGGAAACGCGCGGTTGCGACGAGGAAATGGCAAGCCGCTGCCCGCATAATATCCCCGGCGAGCGTTGCCCGGGCGACTGCAAGTTCGCGGTGTGCGATCGTCCCACCCATGAAACCGCGTGGGGGCTCGATATGCTCGAAAACCCCGATGTCGACCGCGAAGTCGTGGTGAAGGAATTCTGTCTGACGTGCAAGTTCTTTATCGCGCATGGCCCAAAGGTCGGCTCTCCCGAATCAATCAAGGCGCGCGAGATCGTCGATGCGCGCCCCTATGCCGTGAAGCGAGGTTAGCGTATGCCAAAGGTGGCAATTATCGGCGGTGGCGCGGCGGGCATGGCGTGCGCTATCGCGGCGGCTCGAGAAGGGGCTGAAGCCCATGTGTATGAACGAGCCGATCGCGTTGGCAAGAAGCTGCTCGTGACAGGCAACGGCCGTTGCAACATGAGCAACACTGACATCATGAGCTCCGATTACAACGATCCCGAATTCGTGCAGGAAGCAATGAATGCGTTGCCGCCCGAATCGGTTATGGCTTTCTTCGAAGATTTGGGCGTGCTCGCGTTCGAAGAAGACGAAGGCCGCATTTACCCTTACAGCAACAAGGCCGCGACGGTTCTTGATATGCTGCGTTTGGGCATGAAGGAAGCTGGCGTTGTCGAGCATTGCGATCGCGAGGTTCGCGCGGTAGCGCCTCTTTCGCGCGGCGGTTGGGCGGTTGCTTTTGCCGACGATGCCGTTGAGGGCTTTGATGCGGTTGTGTGCGCTGTGGGCGGCAATCCCTCGCGCGCGCTTCTGCCGAGCGATATTGCGTTCCACGCATGCACGCCTGTGCTTGCGGCGCTGAAGACCGACACGACGAACATCAAGGCGCTTTCCGGCATTCGCGTTCGCGCGCGCGTGTATCTCGATGAAGACCCCGAAGATTTGCGCGACGCCTGGCTCGATGTGGTCGACCCTGAATTCGAGGCGAGCTATCAAGGCCCCGAAGAGCGCGGCGAAGTGCTGTTCCGCGATTGGGGCATCTCCGGCATTGCCGTGTTCGATATGTCTCGTTATGTCGAGCCCGGTCAAATGGTATTTCTCGACCTTCTGCCCGATATGGAGCCGCAAGACAAGGTCGATTTCATTTGGGAGCAGTCCATGGCGCATCCGAGCCGTACCGCTGCCGAAGTGATGAGCGGCCTTTTGCCCTCTCGCGTGGCGCGCGCCGTGGTGGTTGCGGGCGGCTTGAACCCCGACGAGCCTATTATCGCCGAGCAGGAGGCCGTGGTTTTGGCCATGGTTTCTGAGTCGTTCGGGCTTTCCGTGCGCGGCATCGCCGACCCGAAACAGGCGCAGGTTACGCGCGGCGGTTTCGCAACGGAATGTTTCGACGCGCATACCTTTGAATGCCGCGAGCACGCCGGCCTTTTCGCGTGCGGCGAGGCGCTTGACGTTGATGGTCGCTGCGGCGGCTACAACCTGCATTGGGCTTGGACGAGTGGCCTGCTTGCGGGCGCTTCCGCGGCCCATGTCGAAGATGCCCCCGAGGGTTCTTTCGAGGGGCTTTCGCTGGGCTCGATCGAAGGTTTGGCGCAACGCGCTCGTCGCTCAACGCTTTCGGGGCATGAAGGCGGTCGCGACCAGCGTTCGGGCGGCCAGCGTTCGGGCGGCAAAGGCGGCTTTCGTGTTGCCGGCAAACGCGGCGACGGCGCGCGCGGCGGCGAAAAGGGGCGCGATAGGGCGTCCCGCGGCCAGGCGAGCGGTCGAGGCGCCGATGCGCGCGACCAGCGTGGCAAAGGCCAGAACAGTGGCCAGCGCGGCAAGGGTGGCCAGCGAAGCAATGCTGGCGCCACTCGTTCCAATGGCGGCAACAATGGCGGGAAAGGGCCCAACGGGCGCCCGAAGCTGAATCTAGGAAGGTAATTGATGCTCGAAGCAAGCAATGTGTACCTGCCGCTCGACGCGGCGCTTCCAAGCTGTGCCGGCATGGCTCAGGCGGAGCTTGCCCATGCGTTGGGCATTCGCTATGCGGATATCACTTCGTGGAAGTTCTCGAAACTTTCGGTTGATGCGCGTCGTAAAAACGACGTCCATTTCACGGCGTCGTTTGTTTTTGAAGTGGCCGACCAGGAAATCGAAGAAGCTCTGGCAGGCAAGCGAACAAAAACGAAAATCCAGGTCAAGCGCCATGTTCCCTATGAGGGCTATCGCGTTGGCGAATGGCTTGGGGGTGACGGCCGTCCCATCGTGGTGGGCATGGGCCCTGCGGGCTTGTTCGCGGCATGGGCTCTTGCGAAGTCGGGCGCGGCGCCCATCGTGCTCGAGCGCGGTGAAGACGTCGATGCGCGCATGGCTTCCGTCAATTCCTTCAAAGAAGGCGGCGCTTTGAGCCCTGAATCGAACGTGCAGTTCGGCGAGGGTGGCGCGGGCACGTTTTCCGACGGCAAGCTCACCACGAACATCAAGAATCCTCGTTGCCGCGACGTGCTGCATATTTTCGCGCAGGCGGGCGCCCCTGAAGAGATTCTTTGGGAAGGCAAGCCGCACATTGGTACCGACAAGCTCGTGAATGTCGTGAAAACCATGCGCGAGCAAATTATCGCTTGGGGTGGCGAGGTGCGTTTCGGCGCGCGTTTTGAAGGCATGGAATTCGAAGACGGCCGCATTGTGGCGGTGCGGGGCTCCCAGCGCCAAGAAGACGGAACGCGTGAGAAATTCGTTCTGCCGGCAAGCGATGTGGTTCTCGCGTGCGGCCATTCGGCGCGCGACGTGTTCGACCGCGTACGCAATGCGGGCTTGATCATGGAACGCAAGCCGTTTGCGGTGGGCGTGCGAATCGAGCATCCCCAGAAGCTCATCGATAAGGCGCAATACGGCAATGCGGCGGGCCATCCGGCGCTTGGCGCGGCCGACTACAAAATGGCGGTGCATTTGCGCAACGACCGCAGCGTGTACACGTTCTGCATGTGTCCGGGCGGCGAGGTAATGTGCTCGGCGTCTGAGCTGGGTGGCGTTGTGGTGAACGGCGCGAGCCGCCATGCTCGCAACGGGCGCAACGCGAATGCGGCATTGCTCGTGAACGTCGAAGACCGCGACTTGCGTGGCGATGACGTGTTGGCAGGTGTGAAGCTTCAGCGTCGCATGGAAACGGCAGCATATCGAGCGGCCGGCGAAAGCTACAAGGCGCCGGCTCAGCGCGTGGGCGATTTCATGGCTTCGGCAGGGAAGTTCAACCGCAGCCAGAGCGAGCATCGCTCGAGGCTCGAGGTCGAACCTACGTATGCTCGAGGTGTTGAGTGGGTCGATTTGAATCAGGTGCTGCCGCCCTTCGTGGCGCGCTCGCTGCATGCGGCGATTCCCTTGTTCAATGGGCGTATTCGTGGCTTCAGCGACCCGAATGCCGTGCTTACGGGCGTTGAAACGCGCAGTTCGAGCCCTGTTCGCATCGTGCGCGACAAGGCAACGTGCCAGGCGCTGTTCTCGCAAACGACCGATTGCGGCTTGAAGATTGCCGACGAGTCGGCAGGGGTTGCGGCGGCTTCTCGCACGGCGGAAGGCGAGCCTATCGCGGGCGGTTTTTATCCGTGCGGCGAAGGCGCGGGCTATGCGGGCGGCATCATGAGCGCCGCGGTCGATGGCCTTCGCGTGGCGGAAGCGATTATCGCTTCGTACGAATAAAGAAACGAAACGGACGGCTCACAAAGGCCGTCCGTTTCGTTTCTACGCCAAATCGTTCGCGTCTCCCCGCCCGCCCTGAGAGGCCTTTCGGGGGCACGCTCGGCTACCGCTCGCGATGCTCGCTATGCGCCTCGCTGGCGGTGTTTCATATTGAAATGAAGATCATATTTGAACACCGACGCCCCCCCCAAAGGCCTCTCGGGGCGGGCGGGGAGACGGCGGAAAACGCGCTTCCGATTCTCGGGAATTGTGCTGGGCGAATAGGTTTTGCTGGAGCGTTCAGCTCCGAGGGCATGCGCCAGGGCGTCTGCGTTCACACTCGTTCTTATTTTAAAGTGAAACGCAGTCAGCGAGGCACATAGCGAGCGCAGCGAGCGGTAGCCGAGCGTGCCTAGTGCCTAGGCGCATGCCCTCGGAGCTGGACGCTCGGCTGGCCGTTTTACGCCATTTCGCGAAGCAAGTTCACCATTTCGATGGCGCCCTGCGCGCACTCGGCTCCCTTGTTGCCCGCTTTCGTGCCAGCACGCTCAATCGCCTGCTCGATGGTGTCGGTGGTGAGCACGCCGAACATCACGGGGATGTCAGCGCCAAGGGCGACGTTCGCCACGCCCTTGGAAACCTCGGAGCATACGAAGTCGTAGTGGCTCGTGGCTCCGCGAATCACGGCGCCCAGGGTGATGACGGCGTCGTATTTGCCGCTTTCCGCCATGCGCTTTGCTGCCAGCGGAATCTCGAAAGCGCCTGGCACCCATGCCAGGGCGATGTCCTCATCGGCAACGCCATGGCGCACGAGTGCATCCTGCGCTCCCGAGACGAGCTTCGAGACGATGAATTCGTTGAAGCGGGCGGCGACGATGCCGATTTTGATGTCTTCCGATACGACTTTTCCTTCGTAGAGTTTCATGATGCGGTGCCTTTCTTTGCGGTTGCTTGCTTGTGGGTTCTTCGGCAATTACACAGTGAGCATGTGGCCCATGCGGTCGCGTTTCGTCTCCAAATAACGTTTGTCGCACTCAGTGGGGGCGATTTCGATGGGTACGCGCTCGACGATGGTGAGGCCGTAGCCCGAAAGCTGGTAGAGCTTGTCGGGGTTATTGGTGAGCAGTCGCATGCTCTTCACGCCGAGGTCGCGCAAGATTTGGGCGCCGATGTAGTACTCGCGCGCATCGGCGGGGAATCCAAGCGCGAGATTCGCGTCGAGCGTGTCCATGCCCTGGTCCTGCAGCTCGTAGGCGCGCAGCTTGTTCAGAAGGCCAATGCCGCGGCCTTCCTGGCGCATGTACAAAACAATGCCACGTCCCTCTTGCTCGATCTGGCGCATGCTCGCGGCGAGCTGCTCGCCGCAGTCGCAGCGCAGCGAGCCGAACGCATCGCCCGTGAGGCATTCCGAATGCACGCGCACGAGCACGTTTTCCCCGTCGCCGATATTTCCTTTCACAAGCGCCACATGGTGTTCGCCGTTGAGCGTGTTGCGGAAGCCGTGTGCGACGAACGTACCGTATGCGGTCGGCATTTTGGCCGCCGCGACGGGCTCGACCAGGTGGTCGTGCGTTTTGCGGTACTCCTGCAAGTCCTTGATCGTGATGAACGCCAAGCCCCATTCTTTGGCTTTTTCAGCGAGCTCGCTTGCGCGCATCATGGTGCCGTCGTCGCGCATGATTTCGCAGCACAGGCCGCACTGCTCAAGGCCAGCGAGGCGGCACAGATCGACGGTCGCTTCGGTGTGTCCATTGCGTTCGAGCACGCCGCCCGCTTTGGCGAGCAGGGGGAACATGTGCCCCGGACGGCGGAAATCTTGCGGCTGGGCGTCGGGGTCGACGCACTTCATGGCCGTAATCGATCGCTCGGCGGCGGAAATGCCCGTGGTCGTGTCGACGTGGTCGATTGATACGGTGAAGGCCGTTTCGTGGTTGTCGGTATTGCGGGCGACCATCTGCGGCAGGGCGAGCTTGGCGATGTACTCGTCGTTCATGGGCATGCAAATGAGGCCTTTGGCGTGGGTCGCCATGAAGTTGATGTTCTCGGTGGTGGCGAATTGCGCCGCGCAAATGAGGTCGCCTTCGTTTTCGCGCTCGGGGTCGTCGGTACACATGATGAGGCGGCCGGCGCGCAGCTCATCGAGCGCGTGTTCGATGGTGGAGTATTCGATCATGGGAGGTTCCTTTCGGTATGCCGAAGCGGTGTGTCGGGTTTAGAAGAAGCCGTTGCTTGCAAGGAAGTGGGTGGTGAGCGTCGATTGCGCTTTGCTCGCGCAATCGGACGTGTGCGGTTTAGTGACGGGGCTTGCGCGGCCCGAGGAAAGAAGCCTTTCGACATATTTGCCGATGATGTCGCATTCCAAATTCACGATGTCTCCCGCCCGCTTGCGTCCAAGCGCGGTTACGTCGGCGGTGTGGGGAATCATCGAAATCGAGAAGCCGTTTTCGGAAACGCGCGCCACGGTGAGGCTGACGCCGTCAATGGCGATGGAGCCTTTTTCAACGACGTAGCGGGTGATGGCTTCGGGCGCCTCGATGTCGTACCACACGGCAACGTCGTCGCGCCGCGTGGAGGCGATGCGCCCCGTGCCGTCGATGTGCCCCGACACGATGTGTCCGCCGAAGCGGCCATTGGCCGGCATGGCGCGCTCGAGGTTCACGGCGCTGCCAGCGCTCAGCGCTCCGAGCGACGATCGCCGCAGCGTTTCGTGCATCACGTCGGCGCAAAAGCCCGCATCGTCTACGCGCGTTGCGGTGAGGCATACGCCATTGGTGGCGATGCTGTCGCCAATGCGTACGCCTTGCATAATCGCCGGCGCTTCGATGGAGAGCACCGAGCTTGCCGCGCCGCGTTTGATGGAACGCACGCGGCCCACGGCTTCGACTAGTCCTGTGAACATGCGTCCTCCTTTGGCGCGGCGTTTGCGATTTCGTCGTCATGTGCGGTTGTCGCATGTTCTGGCGTGGCGTTTTCGGTGGCTACGATGTCACCTTCGATGAGCACGTCATCGCCGAGCCTCTCGACGGTGGTTGCGGAAAGCGTCCATGCTTGATAAGGCGTATTGACTCCCGTGCCGCCAAGCGGGGAGGGTGCGTCGGTGCCTGCGAAAATCTTTGGCGCAATAAACGCCTGCACGTGGTTGACGATGCCGGCCTCGAGGGCGCATGCGGCGAGCGTGGCGCCGCCTTCGATGAATACGCTGTCGATGCCGCGCTTTCCAAGGGCGGCCATAAGCTGCCGCAAATCGATGCGTCCGTCGTGCTCGGGAACGCGCATGATTTTGCAGCCTGTCTCCTCGAGCTTTGAGGCGCGCTCGCCTGATGCGTTGGGAGCGCACGCGATAATCGTCGGCACGTTGCGGGCCGATTGGGCGATTGCGGAAGTTACGGGGGTGCGAAGGCGCGAGTCGCATATAACGCGTAGGGGGTTTCGTCCGCCTTCGATTCGACAGGTGAGTTGCGGGTCATCGGCGAGCACGGTGCCGATGCCGACCATGATGGCGGCGTGCTTCAGGCGTTCAGCATGTACGCGTTCTCGTGCAGCGGGGCCGGTAATCCAGCGCGATGCGCCGGTTTTCGTGGCGATTTTGCCATCGAGCGTCATGGCGTACTTCAGTGTGACGTAAGGCGTGCGGTGCGTGATGAAATGGAAGAAGATGGGGTTAATGACATCGCATTCCGCTTGCGCGACGCCCTCGTCTACTGTGACGCCAGCTGCGCGAAGTTGTTCGCAGCCTCGTCCTGCGACAAGCGGATTGGGGTCGGCCGACCCTACGACGACGCGCGCGATGCCCGATTCGATGACGGCTTCGGTGCACGGGGGCTGCTTGCCGGTGTGGCAGCATGGCTCGAGGGTTACGTAGAGGGTTGCGCCTTCGGGCGAGATGTTTCGAGCTCGGCAGTTGGCAAGAGCGGCGCGCTCCGCATGAAGATCGCCGCAGCGTGCGTGCCAGCCTTCCGCGATAATTTCGCCATCGCGCACGAGCACGGCCCCTACGAGCGGATTGGGATTCGTGAATCCCGTGCCGCGGCGCGCGAGCTCAATAGCTCGGCGCATGTATTCGATATCGGCTTCGCTGTGTGCCACGGTTGCCTCCTGCTTATGCCTCGTATCAGGGCGTTTGCAGAAGGAAGGAGGTTGCGGCTTGCGATTTCCGTCATGCGAGCGCTGATGCGCATGATGTCGAAGTCGGTGGCCGATCAACTCGCGTGGGTTTGGAGCGGGTGGGCGATGGATGCCCGGCGTCGCTCGGCTCTCGCGAGTCCAAACTCCCGAAATCCCGCCAATGCAAAAAGCCCTGAAACGCGAACGTTTCAGGGCTTGCAAATGCACTGGTGCGCGGCATGCTGCCGCGTGGTGCAATCTTCTTTCATCCAGACTGTACTGTCGGCTTCGGAGTTTCACCGAATCAACCTTGCGGTTCGTGGGCTGTAACCACCGGTGGGGAATTTCACCCCGCCCTGAAGATTGGTATTTCGTTGGCAGGGACTATACCGCTGCGCTTTTTGCGGTGTCAATAAGAAATCCGAAAAAGTTCGCGAGAGGTGTTAAGTGCTCGTGGAACCTGTTAAATGCTCGTAGCGTTTAGCAGGTGCAGCATCTGGCGGTGCGTTTTCGGCGAACTTCGGCGCGCCTGCGCCAATGCCGCTACAATGATTTGCGAATGTTGAACAGTTGGTTGCGCGCTTGAAGACGCGCCCTTAGAAGAAGTGGACGCACCCTCGACAAGGAGGTTCGTATGCCCGAACAGAAATGGATGCCGAGCCAGGCATTTCTCGATACGCTTTGTGACATCGTTGGTACCGAAAATGTGAGCGTCGGTGAGCCTATGGCCGCGCATGTAACGTTTCGCATTGGCGGCCCTGCGGCGGTCATGGTGTCGCCTCAGTCGCCCGAACAGGTTGCCGAGGTGGTTCGCACATGCGGTGCTGCCGAAGCCCCGATGCGCGTCATTGGCTTGGGAAGCGATTTGCTTATTGCCGATGGGGGTCTCGCATGCGTCGTAATGCGTTTGGCGGAAAATTTGAATGCGGTTCGCGTTGAAGGCAATCGCGTAATCGCGCAGGCGGGCGCCACTAATTTGTCGGTTGCCGAAGCTGCGTGCGCGGCGGGCCTTGCGGGCTACGAATTCGCCGAGGGCATTCCGGGAACCATTGGCGGCGCCGCCATTATGAACGCTGGCGCCTATGTAGGTGATTTCTCTACGGCGGCTGTGTCGCTGAAATGCGTCTCGCCCGAAGGCGAAATTGTTGAAGTAACGCGTGAACAGGCACAATGGGGCTATCGCCATTCTATGATGGCCGATGCGGGCTATGTGGTGGTTGAAGCCACGCTTGAGCTTTCGTTCGATGCGCAAGCCGAAATTCAGGTGCGCATGGATGATTTCCACGCGCGTCGCGTAGAAAAGCAGCCGCTTGAGATGCCGAGCGCCGGCTCGACCTTCAAGCGCCCCGAGGGCTATTTCGCAGGCAAGCTCATTCAAGATGCCGGCTTGCGTGGCTATAAGGTCGGCGGCGCGCAGGTGTCAGAAAAGCACACAGGGTTTGTGGTTAATGCCGGGGGTGCTACCGCTGCTGACGTGCGCCAGCTCATTGCCGATGTGCAAGCGAAGGTGGCCGACCAATTCGGCGTAACTCTAGAGCCCGAAGTGAAGATGTGGGGCTTCTAACTCGACTTTTCCAAAAAGGGAAGCGGCCAGGTAAGCGAGCCTGGTCGCTTCTGCATATCTAGCTTCCAATTAGGAATTTCAGCACGTCGATTTGCTCGGGCGTTAGGCGCAGTCCGCGCTCTATGAAGCCTTTGAAACTGCCGTATTGGGTTTCGGCCTCGTCGAAAAACGCCGCCAAATAGCTTGGTCGAGCCTCCAGAAACGACATCAGGATGGCGTGCTCGTCAGGCGTCATGCCTGCGCCGAGGCGTTTTTCTTCTTCAGCGATTTGGCGGGCGCTGCTTTTATTCACATGCAGATAGTCGGCCACGATGAATTCGTTCGAAAATCCCGCGATGCGCAGGAGGGTGGCGCACAGCACGCCCGTGCGGTCTTTGCCGTTCACGCAGTGCACCAGTGCGGGCGCGCCTTCGGCCGCCATGGAACGCAGCGCCTTACCGATAAGCGGGTATTCGTGGGCGTAGCGGCGGTAATTCTGCCGCATGCGTTGCTCTGGTTCGCCATATTTGTCTATAACGCCTGCCACCAGGCGTTTGTTGGCGTCTTTTCGTCGCCTTTCCATATTAGGCACCAGTGCCACGGTTTTCGCGCCCATGAGGAAGGGCTGCGGGTGGGCGGCGGTTTCGAATTCGTTGCGAATGTCATAGACGGTGCGAATGCCCAGGTCGTGCGTTAAGAATGCCGCTTCGGCAGACGTTATGCCGAACAGCTCGCCCGAACGGTACAGTTTGGAGGCGCCCCAGCGTTGCTCGCCAATGGGGCGCAGATGGAAGCCGCCGAAGGGAAGAGAGGCTGCGGCAGCGCGCGTCTTAATCGCGCTGCCGGTGTCGGTCTCCTGCGCGATTTGATTCTCGTTTCGGCGCTGCTCTGAATTATTCTCGGGTATTCGGACTGGTTGCTGAGCGCTTCCGTTCGGGTTGTGGTATTGCTCGGAGCACGTTGCTGTGTCGTTTTCGAAGACTTGGAACGCGTATCCCGAAACCAGGGTGCTGGTTTCGCCGGTGCCGCTTACCGCGCGCACGCTCAATAAATAGTGGCCCGCCTTCCGCGGTGTGTACGTGAACCTCCAGCGCACGCCGCGATCGGCCGAGGTTCCCGGCGTGGCATATTCCGTCCAGTGCACGCCGCCGTCGAGCGAGAATTGTACGGCGGCAATGCTGTGCTCGAAATTGTCCACCCATCCAAAAAAACCAACGGCACGCCCCACGAAATAGGGCGGTTCGACCGATATTTCGAGATTTGGATTAGGCATGCGACACCTTTGGACGAGGGTTCTTATCGAGTATTGTAACGTTGCGGCAGGATTCCTATCGGGCATTGCGTAGGCGAGCATTGTTGCTAAGATGCGTTACGGCCTTTCGGTCGCTGGGCATGTGCGCTTGGGCTACGATTTCGTCGATTATCGGCGCTATTCTTTCTCTATCTCCTTTAAAAGCTCGTCGTGCGAATGAACGTCGAGCTTGGTGTAAATTCCCTGCACATAAGTGCGTATGGTTGCGACGGACAACACCAAATCGTTGCTGATTTCTTTCGGCCGTTGGTTTTGCGCCAGGAGCTCAAGGGTTTGCGCTTCGCGCTCGGTGAGTTGGAACTCTTTGGCAAGTTGCAGGCATCTCTCGTGCAATTTACGGTCGAAGCGGCTCTTTGGATTCTCCTTGGGCAAAATGCCCCACACCGTCTTGGCGTATTTTTCGCTGTTCGTGTTAAAAGTGACGAGGAACAGCAGGGTAAACGCGATAATTCCCACGCAGCTGATAAGCTCGTTTGAAAGCGGACAGGTTTCGTGCGCAATGTCGCCTGCGATGTTCCCCGCTATAAAACCGCTGGAGCGGGCGAAAAATGCGTGTGCGAAAACGCTCGTCGCGTCGGCGTGCAGTGTTTTGCATATGACGATGCAGCCGAGTGCAATAATCATGTCGAAGTAATACAGCGCGGTTTCAGAACAGGCGATGGAAAGCAGATACCCTTGCGCCTGTGTAAAAGGGATAAGCAACCCTGCGAGCACTGCCAGTGGGAATACCAGACGGTAGAACCTGTTCCAAATCATGGAAGTGTCGAGTGGGCCAGGGGAAAATGAAGAGATCAGAAGTGCTGCGGCAAGCCCTGCACCGAGCAAATTCGAGCTTATGCGAATGATGGGCGCCGTCACGCCGAACGACGTAGGCGTGGGCAGCCCAAGGGGAATGACGTGATAGAACCCGAAAACGGCGCCATATGTGAACACAACGATCCAAACAAGAAGCCATGGCCGTATGGGCGAGTGCTGCGAGCTGTTGGAATTCTCGACATCGAGTTGCGCGCTGTAGGCGGCGGATTCCGCTTTGAGCGGCGCGTTGGCCGTCTGGTGTCGGAAGAACCGCGAACCACATACCAACCCGACGCAAAGAAGCCCCACGTGGGCTATGATCGCCGCTGCAAGGGGCGCCGTTTCCAGCGCTCCGAACACGCCATGCACGATGAACGCGGGAATACCGATGCATAGTGGGATGCAGACGAGAACGGCGCCCTTCGGAAGGGGCGCGACATAGTGCGCCATGACTGCGATGAAAAGCACGGAAAGGACAGCTATGGGGATTTGGAGTGCGACGATGGCGAGCTCGGCGTGGAGTGCAAATGCCGCGTAGAAGACGGCGGATAGGCCGATTTGCGATAGGAAGAACGCGGTCAGCGCGCGCATGCCGCGCAGACGCGATATGTTTGCCTGCCCTAGGAATGCTGCGGCTCCGAAGCCCACGGCAAGGCCGATGGCGTGCGCCGCGCATGAAAACGCCCGGATATTGAAAACGGCGCCAAACGCGACGGTCATATCAAGAAAGCGGCTGGCGTATTCGTGCGCAATGGAGGAAGAGCTGGCGATGCATATGAGCGTCGCCACCAAAAGCGCCACGTCGGCGCGCGACTCCTTTATTTCAACAGCATCCATGGCGCCTTCCTCTTCTGAAACCTTCGTTACTCCGCGGCGAGTTCGCCCGCATCAAGCTCTTCCACCGAAGCGTTCGCACAATCGACCGCAAACAAGCGCGCGGGCGTATTGTCGGGCTTGTCCTGCCCGTTGTCGAACAGCGATGTCAAGTTGTCGCCCTCGTTCAGCGAGAAAAACCATTTCATGGCGTCGTGTGTTGGGTCGTCGTCGCCCTTGACATAGGTCATAAGGAAAACGCGCGCGGTGCATATCTCGCCGTCGCCGTCCATCGATTCGACAATCGCATTCCAGGCATCGTTGGCATCGATCACGATTTTCGATGTATCAGGGATGGCGTCAAAATCCTGGGGCGATATTGACATGGGGCCGCTGTCTGCCGCGGTGGCTTGCCCGTCGGAAACGAACACCGTGTAGGCATAGGCCCTGTCTAAAGAGTAAAACAAATACATCCATTGCGACGGCGCGTTTTCGGAAGAATACGACGAGCTGCGAATGGCGAGCAATTTCGCATCGGCCGCCTTGTCGTGCGCGGCCTCCAATGCCGCTTGGTAGGTTTCGCCCATTGCTTCGTTTACGGAAATTTTCGACGCGCTGCTTTTCGCCGCCGAGCTGGCGCAAGCGCACAAAGCTGTCGCGAGGCACACTGCCGCGACTATCGCGACGATGCGCCCAAGGGCAATGCGGGGCCTCGCAGATTCAATCTCAAAGTGCTTCATGGTTTCCCTTTCTCGTTTCAACAACGCAAAAGCGATGGTAATGAAGCCTATGAAGAGGCACTTCATCAAAAGTTGATGAAGTCTCATCAATGTGCCGAAAAACATTGGGCAAGAGTTGCCGATGCGCCAAAACCGGCCGAACCATACGATTTCCAACGTACGTGGCGGCGTGCAAGGCGGCCGCGCGTGCGAAGGAAATCGCTGGGTTGCGTTTCCGGCGATAGGCGACTCAAGGAAGGAGAAAGGGATGAAGGCCGAAGAATCTAAAGCAAAGAAACGCTTCATGGCGTGCGCGATGATGTTGGCCGCAGTCGCAATGGTGGGCGCAGTGTGCTGGGGGTGTTCGCCTAAGGCGGCGAGCGACGCTTCGTCTTCGGGGCAGCAAAGCGCCTCCGAAGAGAAGCAGACGAGCATCGATGCATCGGCGTACCCGAATTTCACCGACAACGATTCGGGCATGTTCCCCGACAATTACACCAATACCGACATGCTGAACGCTGGCAACCGCGGATGCAATTCGTGCCACAGCGACTTGTTCGATGTGATGCAGCTTAAAGGAGGCAACAACCATATCCTGGTGAAAACCGGCTATGATAAGAACCTCACGTATAAAGATTGCGAACCGTGCCATCGCGGGCATTCCACGCTTACGGGGCCGTATTTGGGTGACCTCATTCATGCGAGCCACTACAGCAACGATACCTTCGTCAATGCAAACGGCAATTGCTGGAGCTGCCATGCCGTGAATTCCGACGGAGCCCAGGGCGATTACCAGTTTATGCTGTGGGACGATTTCTATGAGAGCGGCGCGGTTGGCGGCTATGTATGGGCCGATTCCGATGTGACTGTGCGCAACTGGACCGCTTCGCGCGGCGCGCAGGGCGGCTACCTTACCGAGGTTTCACTGGATTCCGCGCCAACGGTTGACGTTTCGTTCGACCAAAAGGCGACCGACCATGACGATGTGTTCGTCGTGAACAACTGGGGTCGTGAAGTCACCGAGAAGAACGGCGAGGCTTTCGATTTCGATGAGGTGTGCAACGAGAACAACGCGGTGAGCATCACCGGCGTGAACAATCCGAAATCCTTCACGAAAGCTGAGCTCCAGGCCATGCCTCAAACTGAGTTCACCATGCATCTGGCATGCGCAACCAATGGCCAGGGTGGCTCGCTGGTATCGAACATCCCCATGACGGGCGTTTCCATGGAATACATCATCGACCAGTGCGGCGGTTTGGTTGATGGGAACAATGCAGTGAATGCCACGGCGTATGACGGCTGGTCGGCGTTCGTGATGCCGCTTGTTTCGAGCATCTATACCCAAGACGCGTATTTGGTGACGCAATACTACGGCGAAGATTTGACCCAGGACGACGGTGCCCCCATCGTGCTGGTTGCCAAGGGCGAGCCTGGTGCGCGCCATGTGAAGCATGTGAAGTCGATCGATTTCTGCCAGTCTGATGCGCCGTTCAACGACACGGCCATGGCCATGTCCGATGAGCCTACGCCGAGCTACGCCATCAACGGCATGTGGTTCCAAAACAACGGCAACACCTACAAGGTTGGCGAAAAGGTCGACCTGTCGGGCGCAGTGTATAGCTGGAACAGGGTGCAGGGCAACTTGGCCAGCGTGAAGTTCAGCTTCGATATGGGGCAGAACTGGACCGAATACCAGGTGTCCGACGTGTTGTCCGATTTCGATCCGGCTCAGTGGATTTCTTACGACGTTAGCTGGACTCCTAAGAAGGCAGGAACGTACGAAATCAAGATGAGCGCGACCGACGACCAAGGCAACGAGATGAAAGAACCGGTAACGCTGTTTGTGAAGGTTGAAGAGTAGGAGGCATGGCAATGGAAACCAAGAAAACTGCGGTTGTGCTCGCGACTGTAGCCACCATGGCGGTGGCGCCGGGCGCGGCGTTTGCGGCGGGTGCTCAGGCCGATGGCTCCACTGCAACGAACGGTGCTGCGAACGACGTCGCGCTTACGCAAACCGTTGGCGTGAATTGGGCGACGCCGATTGTTCAGGAGCAAACGGTCGAGGGCACGTTTTCGTTCAGCCAGGCGACGGTGACCCCCATCGAGAAGATCCGCGCGGTATTCCAGAAGGCTGCCGCGGCGCTGTGCGGCGCCGATGACGAGCTCACGGTTGCCAATGCGGCCGACTGGAGCATTACGGTGGGCGGCGACGTGCAGGCAGGCTATTCGGCAACGCTTGGCGAACTTGCCCAAGACGATGAGAACACCACCATTATGGGGTGTGCATGTGTGTCGAACGGCGCGGGCGGGCCTGCGGCCATCAATGCCCAGGTTACGGGAATCCCGCTTGCGGGCATTATCCAGGCCGCGCAGCCCAATGCCGACGCCAACACCGTGACGTTCGTTTCGGAGGATGGCTATAACGTGTCGCTTCCGCTGGATTACGTGCTGGCGCGTCATTCGGTGATTAGCTACGAAATAAATGGCGAAACCCTGTCGTCTTCAGTGGGCGGCACGAACCAACTGTGGATCGATTCTGCTGCCGCGAAATATTTCACGCGTAACATCGTGGAGATTCGCGTGACGCATGAGGATGTGGTTCCGGCTGCTCCCGGCAGCGAGCAGGCGGTTGATGGCGAATACGTGAACAGGCCGAATGTCGGTATTGCTGACGTTCGATAGATAGCGTTATTCAGGGAGGATTGCAATGTTGAAAACACAAAAGGGAAGCGTCGGCGCGCCAATGACGTTTTCCGGATACGCCCACGATTACGACAAGGCGATTGTCGCAGTGCAGTTCTCCCTCGACGGCGGAGCCCATTGGACCGAGCACGCAACGCCCGGCGCGACAAGCGACAGGCTCGTGCAATGGGAATTCGAGTTCATTCCGAAGTGCGCGGGGGAGTATCGCTTGCTTGTTCGCAGCGTGAACGAGCAAGGGCAGGCGAGCCCCACGCCCGATGGAGTTTCATTCGTCGTAGAAGAATAGGCCCCTCCCATGAAGAGCTGCCGTCGATTCATTTCGGCGGCAGCCCTTTTTTATGCTCGGAATTTTGTGTTTGAGGCTGTTGGAGGTGCGGCTTATGCCTGCGCTTTCCTATTTTGCAGAGCTTCCGCAATCTTGCGCACGATGGCCACCGCGGCCACGCCGCATGCGATGCCCAGCACGGCGCCAAACAGCACATCGGTGGGGTTGTGCACGGCCAGATACAGGCGCGAGAACGCTATGATGCACGCCGTGCCCACGGCAACGGGTTTCAGCCAGCGGCGTGCAAGCGGTGCCAGGCACAGCACGGTTGCGGCCGCGAACGACGATGCCGTGTGTCCCGATGGGCATGAATAGCTACTGGGCAAATCTATCAGCGTGGTGGCAAGCGAGGGGTCAAGCAAAAACGGCCGCGGGCGTGCTATCAGGTGTTTCAGTCCAATTTCACCGAATACCACCACGAGCGCGATGGCTGCTAGAATGGCAAAGCCGTAGGAGCGGTGCTTTCCGGCGGCTATCATGAACACGGCCAGCAAGGCCCATAGAGCGCCAAATTCGCCGAGTGTGGTAAAGCCGACCATGAATGTGTCCAAGGCGGGGCTTGCTGTCCCTTGAATGGCGTGCAGAATGGACAAATCTGCGTTCTGTATCATTTCAATCATCATGCCTCCAAGCATACGCGAGATGCTTGGAGGAAACTTTGCGACGATTTGACAAACAGGCAACGCCTGCAACGAAAACGCGAGGTTTTCACAGGTGAGGCAGGCGAGCAGGAGAGCCAGCGGGCAGTGAGATAGGCGGATGCATGGAGCGCAACGAGCCTGCCCCATGCATCAATGAAGGCCTACAAGTCCAGCGTTTCGATGACTTCTTTCATCGTTTTCGCCGATTCATGCAGCTGGGCGAGCTCTTGCGCGTTGAACGGTGCGGGCACTTTGTACTCGACGCCGCCGCGGCCCACGATGGCGGGCATGGAAAGCACCACGTCGTCCAGCCCATATTCGCCATTCTGGTAATTCGATACGGGAATGATGGTCTTCTCATCGCGCGCAATGGCTTCGCAAATACGCTTCACCGTCATCGCGATGCCGTAATACGTCGCATGCTTTTTCTCGATGATTTCGTATGCGGAGTTCTTCACGTCTTCTGCGATGCGTTTCATGGCCGCTTCATGGTCGTAATGGCCGCGAAGCTCGCAGAAATCGTGGATTGGAATGCCCGAGATGTTCGCGGTCGACCATACGGCGACCTCGGAATCGCCGTGCTCGCCCACGATGCGCGCATGCACGTTGCGCGGGTCGACGCTCAGGTGCTCGCCGAGGATGTATTTGAAGCGCGCCGAGTCGAGCACGGTGCCGCTGCCGAGAACGCGGGTCGCTGGCATGCCTGAAAGCTTCAGCGTGACGTACGTCAGAATATCGACCGGGTTGCTGACCACCAAAATGATGCCCTGGTAATTGCGCTCGCTGATCTGGGGAATGATCGTCTTGAAAATAGCGACGTTCTTTTGGACCAGGTCAAGACGCGTTTCGCCGGGCTTCTGATTCGCGCCGGCGGTAATCACGATAATCGCGGCGTCGTCGATGTCGTTGTAATCGCCCGCGTAGATTTTGCAGGGGTGGGCGAACGGCATGCCGTGGCTAATGTCGAGCGCCTCGCCTTCGGCGCGGTTTCGATCGACGTCGACGAGCACGATTTCGCTGAACAGGCCGCCCTGCATGAGCGCGAATGCGCTTGACGATCCTACGAACCCGCATCCGATAATGGCAACTTTGCGATCATTGATTGGCTTGGACATGCGCGACCCTTTCTGTCCTGTGTGGTGCGAAGCGTTTCGGGCAATTATATGCGTGTGCGGTCGCTTATCGCCGGCGAGCGGCGCAAATGTGGAGACGCCGTGGTGTAGGTCTTATCTCATTCTGAAATCATGCGGGATAGGGGATTTGCGTGATTGAGGGAAGAGCTCGTTGCGGGTGCAGCTCAAGTTGGAATCGTTTTTCTTTCGCAAAATCATCGGATTCAGTTCCATTATTTGGGGATTTTCCGACCCTCTTCACAAACCGCAAGTCACCCTTGCGTTACTCGATTGTCGTGCGTGAAGATACCCTACGTTAACGAAAAGCAGGAGATGTTGAACGTGGGCGAAAACGGCAAGGCGAGCATGACGCTCGATGCGCTCGAGGTGGGCGCGTGCGCGATAATCGATGGGGTCAATGGGTCGGGCGAGCTGCGGCGCCATTTGCTCGATATGGGGCTAACGCCTGGTGTCGGCGTGCGGTTGCGCAAAGTGGCGCCCATGGGCGACCCGTTGCAAGTTGAGCTGCGCGGCTACGAGCTTACTCTGCGCGTTTCCGATGCCCAACAGGTGGCGATAACGCCCGTCGACGAGCTCCCCGCGCCTTCGTATGGTGCCGCGTCCATTGCGCCGGTGGTTGCCGCCGGGCATCCGGGCATTGGCGAGGCGGGCGCTGCGGGCGACGAGGGCGTTCGCAATGTGGGTGAGCCCATCGCGAAGGGACAACCTATAACGTTCGCCTTGGCGGGCAACCAGAACTGCGGCAAAACTACGCTTTTCAACCAGCTCACGGGCGCGAACCAGCATGTGGGCAATTTCCCGGGTGTGACAGTCGACAAAAAGGAAGGCCAGCTGCGGCGCCATCCCGAGGCGACCGTGGTCGACCTTCCGGGCGTCTATTCGTTGTCGCCGTATTCGAATGAGGAAGTCGTTACGCGCGATTTTCTTATCGACGATGCGCCCACAGCCATTATCAACATCGTTGACGCGACCAATATCGAGCGAAACCTCTATCTTACGCTGCAGCTCATGGAGCTCAATATTCCCATGGTGCTTGCGCTGAACATGATGGACGAGCTTCGCGCCAATGGCGGCTCGGTGCGCATCAATGAGCTCGAGGCCGCGCTCGGCATTCCCGTGGTGCCCATTTCCGCGGTAAAGAATGAAGGCATCGACGAGCTCGTCGATCATGCGATGCATGTCGCGCTGAATCGAGAGGTACCCAAACGCGTCGATTTCTGCCCGGCCGACACGGCTGAGGGCGATCCACTTGGCGAGGTGCACCGTTGCATTCATGCGCTCATGCACGTGCTTGAGCCAGCGGCGCGCAAGGCGGGGCTGCCGCTTCGATTCGCCGCGACGAAAATGGTCGAGGGCGACCCGCTTATCGAGCGTTCGCTTGCGCTGCCTGCTGCGGAAAATGCCGCGTTGAACCAGCTCGTAGACGCGCTCGAACGTGAAGGCGGACTCGATCACGAGGCCGCGATGGCCAATATGCGATTCTCGTTCATCGAGCGCCTGTGCGCCACTACGGTAGTGCGCCCGCATGAAAGCCGCGAGCATAAGCGCTCGGTTGCCGCGGACCGTATTCTTACGGGGCGATTCACGGCCATTCCGTGCTTCATTTTGATTATGGCATTCGTATTCCTTATGACATTCAGCTGGCTTGGAGCATTTTTGTCCGATTGGCTCCAGCAGGGCATCGACGTGGCGATTGCTGCGATTGGCGACGCACTTGCGGCGGCCGAGGTGGCGCCCATGTTGTGCTCGCTCGTGACCGATGGTGTGTGCGGTGGCGTGGGCGCTGTTATCGGCTTTCTGCCGACGATTGTCACGCTGTTTTTCTTCCTGTCGATTTTGGAAGACTCGGGCTACATGGCCCGCGTGGCGTTCGTGATGGACAAGCCGCTACGCCGCCTGGGCCTTTCGGGACGCAGCTTCGTGCCGATGCTTATGGGCTTTGGATGCTCGGTTCCGGCCATTATGTCGGCGCGCACCCTCTCGAGCGAGCGCGACCGCAAAATGACGATTTTGCTCGTGCCGTTCATGAGCTGCTCGGCAAAGCTGCCGATTTACGGCTTTATCGCGGCCGCGCTGTTCGAGCCTGCCGCGCGCGGGTGGGTAGTGCTGTCGTTGTACTTGCTTGGCATGGTGGTGGGCGTGCTATATGCGCTCGCGTTGAAGCGGTTGAAATTCCACGGCGAGCCCGTGCCGTTCGTGATGGAGCTGCCGAATTATCGCCTTCCGAGCGCGAAGAGCGTGGCGCGCCTTGTGTGGGATAAGGCGAAGGGATTCATTCAGAAGGCGTTCACGGTCGTGTTCATCGCGACGCTCGTCGTGTGGTTCCTGCAAACGTTCGACGCAAGCTTATCTGTGGCGGAATCTCCCGATTCCAGCTTGCTTGCGGCCATTGGCGGCGTGCTTGCGCCTCTGTTCGCGCCGTTGGGCTTTGGCGATTGGCGCGCATCGACGGCTTTGCTCACGGGTTTCATGGCGAAAGAGAGCGTCGTATCTACGCTCACGGTGCTGCTTGGCGGCGATGTGAACTTGCTGCCCACGATTTTCACGCCTGCGACGGCATATGCGTTCCTTGTGTTCACGCTGCTGTACACGCCGTGCGTTGCGGCTATCGCGACGGTGAAAAAGGAGACGAACGGTCGCACGGCGGCGAAGCTCGTTGTCGCCCAATGCGCCGTCGCGTGGGTGGCTGCGTTCTGCATCCATGCTGGGTGCTTGGCGTTCGGAATCGTGTAGTAGGGAATCGTTGGTGGTCGCCTTCCGCCCGAGGCGGGTGCGCCTGGGGCCACTGTCGGCTACCGTTCGCTTCGCTCACTATGCGCCGCCTTGGCTGCGTTTTATTTTGAAATGAAGAGCAGAAATGAACGCAGACGACCCCAATCGCGCCCGCCTCG
>OLPG01000165.1_pt1 | contig 70023 bp, 52 predicted proteins | sample 1672311 | NCBI WGS metagenome assembly OLPG01 (sample SAMEA3136670, study PRJEB25190) | human gut metagenome | biome: human gut; feature: human-associated habitat; material: faeces | place: Austria | collected 2013 | reverse complement strand
AGAGCACTTGACTTTTAATCAAGTTGTCCCGGGTTCGAACCCCGGCACGCTCACTTTAAAGAACACGGAAGTGTTCTTTTTTTGTGCCGTGGTTCGAACCAAGGTTCGGTCTCCGCTCCGCTTCGGTCGGCGCTAAGCAGAGGTCTGGCACTTTCGTGTTTTTCTTAACTTGTCAATTCTAGCCGATTCTTACGGTTATAAAAATCTGTGATTTAAGTGGTGGGAGCATGTCACCCAACAGGCAAGCTGAGAGATAAATGCAGCCTATCTACTTCAGTGATGTATTTGGAATGGACGTCTAGGAAATGAAATCCGGGCGTCTATTTTTATTATTCCCCCGCTCACGAGGAGCAGGGGAAGTTATTTACTCTGCAAAAAAGTATTGGCATTCATTCCAGTAATAATCCTGTTCCTTTTTGAACAGAGCTGCGAGTTCTGCGACAGATCCGGTATTGTGATATGCTTTTAATGCATCCAGATATTCGGGACAGTTTGCATCCTGAATAATAAATGGAGCAATATTATTACATAAGCATTCACGGAAGAGAATCATGCGTCCGGTTCTTCCGTTTTCATCCTGGAATGGGTGAATACTTTCGTAACGCGCATGGAATTCTGCCAGTGTTTCCAAAGAAATAGCCTGACTTTCATACCGGGTAAATAATTTATTCATTTCTTCTGGTACTTGACTTGGAAGAACCGTTTTTTGCATACCAACGATATTCGCACGTTTTTTGTACTCTCCAATAGCATATCCGTTTGCACGATCCTCAAAAATACCGCTTTTCAGTTCATAGTGGAACTGTTTGATCAGATCCTGTGTAAGTTTGGAATCAAGAGTATCCAGCATTTTGTTGAACATCAGGAAATGCCCATTCATTTCTTCCACATCTTTGGCACGATAGTAGTCATCTGATTTTGGCAGCGTACCAGTATCAAAAAGGGAAGCAGTCTGTTCTTCTGTCAGTGTACTTCCTTCAATTTTGTTGGAGTTATAGGCCATAAGGCGCTGAGTAAATCCATAAATGCCAGAGCGGTCACGTTTCTTTTGCTCGATTTTGAAGCGTTCTGTTAAATATTCTATAAATGAGGATGTATTCATAAGCACCATTCCTTTCTATTTCCGTTCTAATACTAGCAATGCTGGAATAAAATAAATTGCATAGTTATCAACGATAGTATACACTCTGTATTTACTCTTATATGCATCCAATGCATCATTCAGAAATCCTTTTATGGTTTTATTTCTAAATAAATATTCAACAACATCTATTCCGCATTATATGCCCGATCTTGCATTTCTTCATATATATTCATACGGACACCTCCTGCACGGTAATTTATTTACGTTTGTTTTTAACAAATTCAGCGAACTGGCGGATTTCGTCAAGTTCATCTTCTGTATATTCGTCACCATCGAAGTGTGCGGCGATAGTGGAAGGCTTATTATCGTTGGACATGCCGTACATATCATTTACTGTAATTCCGAATATTTGGCATACGCGAAAAAGCGTATCGATATCTATTGAATTAACACCATTTTTCCATGAAGAAATAGCATTGTGTTTAACACCTAATTTTTCGGCAAGTTTTTTTTGGGTAATTTTGTTCTTTTTTCTATAAAAAAGTAAATTTTTTGCAATTACATCTTTTATATTGTCGCTCATTGAAGTCCCTCCTTTTAATAGGATAGTAACACATGTTTTTCATAGATATAAGAAAAAAACTTCATAAAACATGAAATAATATATTAATATTTCATAAACATGATATATTACAATAACAACTTCACAAAATGTGAAATATGGAGGTGATACAGGTGGTTGGTTTAAAGCTTTGATTTTGGTAATTCTCCAACTGCATTCTTTTCAGCCCATGACCAAAAGTTCTCGAGTTCTGATTGCTCGCGGATAATTCGTTGCTTTTTTCTGTTTTCTGGTGTTAAGGATGACAGTTCTTCCTCGATCGAGAAGATCTTATTCAACCTAAGGATTGCTTCTGCAGGCTTTGTTGCTGCAGGATTATGTACATCCTTTGGGAGTGCATCTACAAATGCACGACGAAGATGTGTAAAGCACATACATCTTGTTACATCTGAAACCCCGTTGTATCCGGAATAGGCATCTGTATGAATATATCCTTTTGACGATTTTTATTTACCTCAAAAACAGAGCCAAAAGTGATTGCTAATAAGAGTGTAAAACAACAGCAAAGAGGTTCGTTTGTGAACCTCTTTGTTGTCTTCTTGATATAGAACTATATGCCGTTTAGTTAAAAATGCTGTAGATGATTATCTTAATATAATGTTCCATTAGGACTGCAAGACAATGTGGTAGAAAGAGTTTTTCTCTGTACTTCGTGCCCCCTTAAATATTGGATAGCTGTGGCGGTTGCTGTAGCGCTGTTTCCACTTTTGGAAGAGGACTTGCTACTAATCTTCCAATCAGTGACATAGGACTTAGTTGTAACGGATGAAGCTGTACAAGTAGCGGATCCGTTTCCATAAGAAAAAGTTCCTGTTACGGTTACTTCCCATTGGGCGATATTGGATTTAGAATAGTAAGTAGCTGTTTTACTTTTGGTCTTATTTGTAGAGCACAAACTGATAGCAGGCATTTCAAGCGAGACAGTTTCGATTAAATAACTTCCATCATTGTAATAATGAATCGTTTTTTCGGGAGTGGTGGCAAACGCAGGTACGGTCAGACAAACAATGAGTAAAGCAGACGTTAAAAAACTTAAAATTGATTTAAATAATTTCTTCATAAGTAAAGATCCCTTCTCAAGAGCATTATGGTGTTTCGTCGTGAATACGTTCAATGACATATCCATCGATGGAGTCTTCGGCTCTTTTGTATAATTTGTGAAATGAATATAGTTCTATAGAAGCAACAACTACAGCAATGAGAAGAATTGAAATAACGATACAACGTATGATAGAAGATATACGTAATTTTTGAATGATGTATTCCGTATCCGCATTTTCATAATATTCGATAATAATATCTTTTGGTGTGCCGATACGAGTGCATAATTCATTATATGTAATTTCTGGCTGCTCACTGCAAATACTCTCTAAATTTTGAAAGATAGTATTTAAAAAATCCTTTTCATATTTTCCTTTAATCGGAATTAATATTTTTAATTTCCTGTAATAAGTTGAACCACCTTTTGTTAAGGTTTTATATTTCATCATGCATCCTCCAGTTGTTGAGTTTTAAAATCAAAATTTAAGATATTCTGGATACTTTGTGTAGTTTTCAAATATTCCTGTGTCAATTCTTCGAGTCGGTTCTGACCGGATGGTTCAATGTGATAATAGACACGGGTCAGCCGTTTTCCAACCTGCTTTTTGTAATCAGTGATATGTCCCTTATCAATTAATTTATATAAAACCGGATACATAGAACCTTCTGGAAAAGAAAGATATTCATTCGTGATATCACGAATGATCTGCCCGATTTCGTATCCGTAGCAGTCCCCTTTGTTATTCAGTATGTGAAGAACTAACAGTTCGCAGGAACCTTTTTTAAATGTATTCCTTGATGTCATATATGTTAATTCCTTCCTATTAGTTGTACAATTATATAGTAATAGAAAAAAACAAAAAAACAATACCTATATAAACTAAATATATATTGACGTATATAACAACCAATGATATGATTGATTCATCAAATGAAGGAGGAGGGGAGTCCAATGGTGACTGAAGAAGAGGTGACAGAAAAATATAATATTAATGATTTTTTAGCAATCTATTTCATTATACTATAAAATTATTGGAGGAAAACAAATGAAAAAGTATCAAAACAGATGAGTATGGAAATTAGTGGGGGACATACTGTTGTGGCATATCCTAGAAATGGACCTGATAATGAATATGAGGCAAGCAAACCAGGAGTTGCTGGGTGGGTAAGAAAATGTCCTGCGAAAGGCCATACGACATGCCATGAGTATAGTGGACTAACATATGATCCAAAATATGGTGGAAATGGAAGAGTCTATGTATGTCGTAGTAAAGGTTGTAACTAGATAGAAGGGATAATTAGTTTAATAAATAAAATTTTTGACTCTTATAACAAATATTGCAGTAGCCTTACTGCAATATTTGTTGTTTGAGATATTATAATCGGGTACATGATTTGAGATAATGAAGAAAGCTACCCACAAGTTTATGGGGATCATACAGATGAAAATGTTTGGGAATGATTATGTAAAGCAACACGATACCAGAGACTGTGCAGCAGCATGTATGGCATCTGTCTGTAATCTATATGGTTTACATATTTCACTACTTCATATGCGAGAACTTTTGAAAATAGATAAAAATGGAACAAGCATGTATGCGTTGATGGAAGTTGCAAACAAAGTTGGATTTTCATGTGAGGTATTGCAGGGAAATTGGCAGGAATTTTCTGGTGAGATACTAGAAAGAAAAATATGTTTACCGGCTATTTGTCATATGCATATAGACGGATTGGAACATTTTGTGATTGTAAAAAAAGTAACCAATAAAGGAATATGGATTTTTGATCCGGCAAAAGGACATATAAAATACTCGCTGGAACTATTTGAAAGTCAATGGACAGGTTATGTTTTAAATTTGTATTCTGTTAATATAGAAAAAGAAATCAGGAAGAAAAAGAAGAAATCATTTCAATATATGGACATTCTCATTAGTTTGAGATGGAAGTTTGTTTTTATATTATTGATTTCGTTTCTGATTGCTGGAATTTCGATAATATACTCTTATTTTTACCAAAAAATAATAGATCAGTTTATTTTACATGAAAGTAACTATTTCGTAAATATAGATACAAATATGGCCGGAGTAAAACATTTGTTACAAGAATTTGCAGTTTTGCTTCAATATCTGCCATATTTGTTTGGAATGATGATCTTTATGATACTCTTTCAGTTTGTTTTAGCTATGATCAGAGGAAAAATATTAGCGACAGTCGAAAAAAAGGTAGATATATTTCTGTCCCAAAAATATGTTTCAAAATTGCTACGTTTACCATTTTCATATTTTCAGCAATGGGAAACTGGAGATATAATGGGACGATATCAGGATATGGATTTTGTACGGAATGCAATATCCGGCAGTGTGCTTACAATTACTTTTGAAACAGTTATGGCTATAGCGGGTTTTTTCATTTTGATAAGAATCAATACAAGATTGTTCCTTATTATTGTGGGAATGTTGATGGTTTATCTTATAATAGTATTATTGTATCGTAAACCTATGCAACAAATGAATCGTGATATCATGGAAGCTGATGCAAAAGTGACATCTGGTATTAAAGAAGGAATCGATGGAATTGAAATGGTAAAGTTATTTGCCCAGGAAGAGTCATATGGGACTAATATTGTCAAGCGCATGAATCAATATATATCATTATGCTATAAAGGAAATATGTTGTCTGTATCAGAGGGACAAATTTTAGCAGTGGTGCAGGGAATAGGAATGGTGTTGGTTTTGTGGTGTGGGACTAGTCGGGTAATATATGGAGATATGACACTTGGAACGTTGTTTTTGTTTGCTAGTTTGATGAATTATTTTATTTCTCCTGTACAGAATTTGATTGGATTGCAACCGCAGCTTCAGGAAGCATGCATAGCAATGGATCGCTTAAATGATATATTAAATGCGACACCGGAAAAAAAACTTCATTCAGGAACACTTTCGCCTGTTGATATTTGTGGAACAATTCATTATGATGGAGTTTCTTTTCGCTATGGATATCGAAAATGGGTTTTTCAACAAGTAACATTTTCAGTCAATGAAGGTGAGCATGTTGCTTTAACAGGAACAAACGGATCGGGAAAGTCAACATTGGCAAGACTTCTTGTTGGTATGCATGAACCGGATACCGGGATTATTACAATTGGTGGACAAAAAATATCGGAAATAGAGTTGGAGTGTCTTAGAAAGCATATTATTTATGTATCACAAATTCCAGTTCTGTTATCAGGAACAATTCGTGAAGGACTGCTATTTGGCTGTACGCATTCAATAAATGATGAATTGTTTGAAAGAATAGCACATGGCTGTGGTGTAGATGAAATTATACGTGATAATCCATTTGGCTATGATTGGATTCTTACGGAAAATGGAATGAATGTGTCAGGCGGTCACAGACAGAGAATTGCAATTGCAAGAGCATTATTGGCAGAACCGGATATTTTAATTCTTGATGAAGCAACCAGCCAGATTGACAGAGATCTGGAAGAAAAAATATTACAGTTTGTATTTGAATACAGGAAAGGAAAAACAATTCTCGTGATTACACATAATGAAAAAATAATACATATGTGTGACCGAGAACTATGCATTGATTTATTAAAAAAGTAAAAAGCTTTGTAGATAACAGGATGCTTAAGATTTACTTAAAAATTAAAATAATATGTAGATAAAAGGTTGACTAAGATTTATAATATATGCAATATCGCAGGAGTTCGGAAATTGGGGGGGGTGGCGAGAATATGAGCAGAAAACCTTATAGCTGGCTTGTTGTTGTGGGAATGATTAGTTTGTGCATAGGATTATCAGGATGTGGGAAAAACGTAGATACAGTTGCTGAGAGTACCGTTCCGATAGAAATCGGGGAACATGTCATGTATGGCAGTTATCAGGGAGAACCGGTTGAGTGGCGTGTATTGGATAAAAAAGATGGAGAAATTTTATTACTCAGTGAATATGGACTGGATGCGCAGCCTTTTGATACAAGTGGGAAAAGTCGTGTGGACTGGAAAGACTCAACCATAAGGAAATGGCTGAATGATGATTTCTATAACAGTGCATTTTCAGAGAAAGAAAAAGAGAATATTGTTGAATCGAAGTCAGAAGGCTTTGAAGAATATAATACATCCATGAATTTAACAGGTGGTGGGAAACCTTATGCATATCTGGAACGAGAAATAGAGGATAAAGTGTTTCTGTTAAGCAATACAGAGCTGTGTGCATATTTTTCGGAAGATCCGTATCCGGGATGCTATAGTGATCCCTATGCGCACAAGGAATTATTGTGCTATCCGACTGCATATGCAAAACAGCAGCTGGAAACAAGGTACCAAACAGAAACTTGTGGATGGTGGTTATGTAATCATGTTTATGAAGATGACAGTGTGGAGCTGGTTTCTGCATATGGGCAGGGAAGCGGAACGAGTCGCGAGAATATAAAAGCAAATACAAAATCTATTGCGGTCCGACCGGCCATGTGGGTTACCTGGCAGAGTGATATGGAGATGGTAGAGGCGAATCAGCAGGTTGAGTAAATGTATGAAGTGAGGGAACTGCAGGAATATGAAAAATAAAACATTGGGAATCGTTGCTTTTCTGGGAATCACAGGCTTGTGCATAGGATTATCAGGATGTGGGAAAAACGCAGATACGGTTGCTGGGAGCAGTATTCCGATAGAGCCGGGAGAACATGTCATGTATGGCAGTTATCAGGGAGAACCGGTTGAGTGGCGTGTATTGGATAAAAAAGATGGAGAAATCTTATTACTCAGTGAATATGGACTGGATATATTGCCTTTTGATGATAGTGGAAGCGGCAGCATTATCTGGGAAAATTCATCGATTCGAAATTGGCTGAATAATGAATTTTATAACAGTACATTTTCGAAAGAAGAACAGGAAAATATTCTGGTATCCTCTTCGGAAGGATTTGACGAAAATAATGAATCAGTATCCTGGCAAAGTGAGAAACCTTACTGGCATCTGGAACGGAAGACAGAGGACAAAGTTTTTCTGCTGAGTTATACAGAAATGGTTGAGTATCTGATTATCAATTCTGGATTGGAATTTTATGATCATCAATATGCATATGATGAATTGCTGTGCTATCCGACGGAGTATGCGAAACAACAACTGTATCAGGTATTTGATATAGATACCTGTGGGTGGTGGCTGTGTAATCCGGAATATTCGGAATGCGTTGAAAATGATGATTTCAAGACTTATTCTGAAATGATTACTGCCTATGGTCAGCTTGATCTTGCAAAAATGGACAGCATACAGAATGCGGTCCGACCGGCCATGTGGGTTACCTGGCAGAGTGATATGGAGACGATAGAGGAAGAGTGATATCCGGATAGCAAGGTAAGTATGCCGGCACATTGAATTGGGGGAACAAAGATGAAGAAGATATGGGGAATGGTAACAATACTAGGAATGACCGTATGTTTGCTTGCAGGATGTGGAAATGACAAAAAGGCTGCACAGGATGGAAGCACAAATGTGGAAAATGAGACTGCGATGGAAAATGGTACCGGTTCGGGATCTGTCATCAGTATCGGGGATTCCTACTATTATGATCTGTTGTCGTCTGAAACCGGTGACATTTATGCACTGACAGATGGTGAGGCGGAGAACGGAGAAAAACCGGTATTTGTATGGAAAAGTTCTGATCAGGGAGAAAACTGGGAGGATGAGATGCAGCTTCCCGATACCCTCCCGGAAGACAGCTATCTGCTGGCCGGAACATTACAGGAAAGCACAGATGGTCTGGAAGCGTTTGTGATCGTATCAGATCCGGAAAACAGTGAATCCGATGCGGGCGGATGTCATCTGATGCGGGTGACGGAGAAGAAAAGTGAGGAACTGAACGTCGGAGATTTGTTTACAAAGATTGGTGGATATGCATGGAATATCAGTATGGTAAATGACCATGTTGTATCGGTTGCAGGTACAGAACAATGCGTGTTGTATGATACAGAGCAGCAGAAGCCTTTAAAAACGCTTTCTTATGATTATTGCTCTGCAGGCTTTTTCTCAGTGAAAGATCAGTTTATTGTATATGGGAATGAGATTAAATATTGCCTGAACAAAGAGACATTAGAGGAACAGGAACCGGAAGCCGGGCTGAAGAAATTTGTAGAAGAGATGTGGAACGCAAATGATCGTGAAGTGTTTGCACCGATGAAAGCATTCGGTGACACGGTGATGTGTGTTACGACGAAAGCGATTTATGAATACAGGGATGGAAGAACCGTCAATGTATTGTCTGTTCCTGCTACGGTTCATGGACAGACCTGTTTCAATGGGATGTCCCCGGTATGTAAGGGAAAACAGAATACCTATTATCTGAGTACGCTTACTACCGGAGAGACTACTCTGTGGAGAATCGAGCCGGATCCGGAACAGAATACGGTTTCCTTTACGATTTACAGTCTTACCAAAAATACTGCGGTAACGCAGACTGCCATGCTGTATCAGCAGGAACATCCGGAACTGAAGGTGGAACTCCGGACCGGAATGGAAGAGGAAGCGGCACTTACGAGGACGGATGCAATCAAACAGTTGAATACGGAATTGCTGAGCGGCAGTGGACCGGATCTGATCGTTATGGATGGCCTGTCTGTTGAAAAATATACGGATATGGGGCTCCTGCTTCCAGTGGATCTGAATATGTCGGAAGACGCGTATTTCACAAATATAGCAGAGACCTACAGAAAAGATGGAAAATTGTATGCAGTACCGACAGATTTTCTGCTTTATGCAGTGCAGGGAGCGGTTGGTTCCTCCCCGGAAATCAGTTCTGCGTCTGTTACCGGTCAGTGGATTCTGAAACATATAAATGAGGCCGGAATTTCCGGTTATCAGTATACTGCCGACTATCACGCTTTTTCACAGTACACGCAGTTTTTGTATGATATATATGCGGAAAATATGATTCATGATAAGACGGTGAATAAAAAAGCCTTGAAAGAATACATGGAATTATGTGGAAAGCTGGCAGAAACGACCTCGGATAAAAACCTGCCGGAAGATGCCACGACAACCAGTATTCAGGCAGGTGAAGTGGAAATTCACTATAATGATTCTGTAAATGTATCCGCAGGACTGGTGGCAGGAGTGACGGACCTCGGTGCACTTACGACACAGCAACACAATGGAGAAGCGGAGTATGCATTGTATCCGATGTATCAGCCCTGCAATATTCTGGCGGTGAATGCGAATACTGCAAAGGCAGATATGGTAGAGGATTTTATCCGGTTTTCTCTTGAAAATAAGGCCCAGAAGCTGAATATGAACTGGTATGAGCCGGTTACACTGGATACATTTCGCAGTGCAGTCCGGGGCGATGGCATGGATATGGATGAGGATGGTCTGATCTGTGAACTGTATATGGGAGACGATATGGACAGTTTTTATATTTATGCACCATCCGAGGAAGAGAATACATCACTGGAACAGCAGATCCGCCAGATGAATCATGTGTTTACGGATGATGTGATCCTGCGTGATATTGTGAGGGAAGCTCTGACTTCTTATCTGAATGGTTCGACAGGCCTGGATGATGCTGTATCTGCGGCAGCCAACCGGATTGATCTGTATCTTGGGGAATAAGAGGATGAATGATAAGAAGAGGAATGTCCGAAAGAATGGTTCCATGCACGCATATCTGTTTTTACTGCCAAGTCTGACCGGTGTACTGGTGCTGTTTGTGATTCCTTATCTGGATGTGCTCCGCAGATCGTTTCTGGATGGAACCGGGCAGAGATTTGTCGGGATGGACAATTATAAAACAGTTGTTGAAAATACATCTTTTCGGCTGGCAGCGGGAAATACGGTTCTGTTTCTGGCAGTCTGTGTCCCACTGCTTCTGTTTCTGTCACTTTTGATTGCAATTTATCTACAGAAGAATAAGGTGATTGGAAACTGGTTGAAAAGTGTGTTTCTTCTTCCGATGGCGATGCCGGTAGCTTCCATTGTACTGTTATGGAATGTGCTTTTTACCAGAAATGGTTTCCTGAGTGGTTTTCTGGGGTTGCTTGGTGTGGCAGGACAGAACTGGCTGAATACAAGGTATTCTTTTGCTATTCTGGTATTCAGCTATATCTGGAAAAATCTTGGGTATGATATCGTTCTATGGCTGGCGGCACTTGCCACGATTCCTTCTGAGATTTATGAGGCTGCGAGAGTGGATGGAGCCGGGGAAGGACAGTGCTTTTTGCATATTACCATGCCGAATCTCTGGTCCTCGTTATTTTTGATTCTGACATTATCCCTGATCAATGGTTTTAAAGTATTCCGGGAGGCCTATCTGGTTGCCGGGGATTATCCGGAACAGCATATTTATCTGTTGCAGCATCTGTTTAATAACTGGTTCCGGGATCTGGCGGTCAATAAACTGGCAGCAGGTGCAGTGCTGATGGGACTCGTCCTGTTTGTACTGATCATGGTATTTCAGAAGTTATTTGACAGGGAAACGTCATAAGGAGCGGGAAAAGGATGAAAGTGTTTCGGATTGCAATACGGGTTTTTATATTTCTTCTGCTGTTTGTTTTTTCTTTTGCAGCAGTATATCCGTTGATTTTTCTGCTGGGCGGTTCGCTGAAGAGTACAGCGGAACTGGGAAATTCTTTAGCGTCACTCTGGTCCGCAGATGGAACGATTCAATGGACATGGCTGCCATTTGAGCCAACTTTGCGGCATTACGTGGAACTGCTTTTGGATGAGCCGGGGTATTATGTCATGTTCTGGAATTCGGTGAAGATCGCAGGCGGGGTAATCGGCGGACAGCTTCTGCTCAGCCTTCCGGCAGCCTGGGGATTTGCACGCTGGCATTTTCCGGGGAAAAAGATGTTGCTTTCGCTCTACATCGTGTTGATGCTTTTTCCGTTTCAGATTCTGATGCTGTCAGAATATCTGGTCTTAAACAGGATGGGGATGATTGATACCTTGTGGGCACTGATTCTGCCGGGTGTCTGTTCTACGTTTCCTGTTTTCATTATGTATCGTTTTTTTTCAAAGCTATCAAAGGATGTGATCGAGGCAGCCAAGCTGGATGGAGCAAATGAATGGCAGATTTTCTGGCGAATCGGAATTCCACTGGGGATGCCCGGGATTATGTCGGTCATTGTGCTTGATTTTCTGGAATACTGGAATCTGATCGAACAGCCTGCGGTATTTCTCAGAACGGAACGGTTAAAACCGTTGTCATTATATATCTCGACGATCACGAAGGAGAATGCAGGTGTTGCGTTTGTGGCAGCACTGGTTGCGCTGTTACCACCGTTGCTTGTGTTCCTGTGTGGGCACAGATATCTGGAACAGGGAATTGCGGCAATGGGTGGTGGTAGTGAATCATGAGCGAAAGGACAGAAAAGATGAAACAAAAACAATGGGTACAGATTGCAGCTGTGTTTTTTGGACTGATGATCGTACTGACGATATGTTCCAGAGCAGCATCTTCGGCAGTTAAGGCGCGTGTAACTGTGACCAGAGCATCACGACAGAAAATCTCACATGAAATATCCTTAAACGGATCGGTTGAAGCGAAGAATTATGTACTTCAATATGTGACGTCAGGGCTGATGGTGACTGGTGTTCAGGTGTCTCCCGGACAGCAGGTAGAAGCCGGTGATGTGATCTTTACTGTTGATATGCAGAAGTTGCAGGAAAGCATAGCCTCCATTGAGACAGAACGGAATCGTGTAGATGAGAAAGAGCGTTTATCGGTTTCCAGAGCGGAAGCGGCTTATCAGGATGTGAAGGCAAATGCAGAGGAAGAAAAAGCACTTGCATATCAGACTTACGAAAAGGCAGTTGCGGAATATCAGAATTACATCAATACACATAAAAAGACTGCCGGTGTCAGTGCAGAATCGACAGAAGAAAGGACAATGAATGAAAAAGCTGCTTCCATTTATGATGAGGCGGTTGCGAAAGAACTGGAAGACGCAGTGGAAGCGGGAAAAAGCACCTATGAGGCAGTTGTGAGGGAACAGGAGAAACAGATTAGTGCAGCCGCGGATGTAGTACAGCAGACGAAGGAGGATCTGAATCTGTCCCGGGATACGGACACGCTGGAGGAACAGTTAAAAAAACTGCGTGCCTGTGCGGAAAACGGTGGTGTATATCGGGCAGAATACACAGGCGTAGTTGGACAGCTGAATGTGACCGCAGGTACGGAGACTGCGGAGGGCATCGCAGTCATGCTGGCAGATAGAGCGGAAACGGTGCGGTTTGTGGCAGAAGTTCCGGAGGAATATGTGGATGAGATTTCCGGAGACAGTGTAATTACGTTACATGGCAAGAATATGTCAGGGATACAGGAAGACTATGAACTTTCATCTGCAACGGTGTCTGGGAACGACGGATCAGAGACAGATGCGTCCGGTGGCTGCCGGATGACGGCAGATATTCCGGGAGATCTGTATCCGGTAGGAACGAAAGTAACCGTAACCGTAGATAACAGGTCCGATACCTTTGACTGTTGTCTGCCGCTGTCCAGTCTGCATCAGAAAGGCAGCAGCCAGTATTTTATCTATGTGATGGAAAAAGAGGATGCTGTGATGGGAACAGAGTTGACAGCAAAGGAAGTGCCGGTGACTGTCCTGGATATGAATGAGCAGTATGTGGCGGTAGATGAGATGATTTCAGGAGACGTGATCGTATCGTCTGATAAGGATATTACAGACGGGAGCAGGGTCAGGTTGGAGGAAGAGTAAGCGTATGGGCATCGGACAGCGGCATCGTGATCCGGAGCAGGACACTTGAATGGAGAGATAATGAACAAGCGGTGGAATCATTTTGTTAAGGACCGTGTATTGCAGAATACATGGAAAAAGAAAAAGGCGGTATCTGTACTTATGGTATTTCTGATTGCCTGCGGACTCATATGTTATACGGCTGCTGTGCAGCAGAAACAGGAACTTCTCCTGTATCAGAGCCAGGTTACATTATTTCAGAGAGACCGGCAGTTTTATACCTATGAAGATGCGAAACAGATGCGGCAGCGAAATGAAGAAGCGGAAGAACCACTCTCTTATGCCATCTGGGGAACGGAAGGAATGCATGTGCTGGAAAATCCGGTTCTGAGGCGCAGCAGTATGGTGGAAATCTATGCTGTGGAAGGAAACAGTCAGTTATTATTTCCTTCGGCTGTGATGCTGAATCCGGCACTCACAGGTGGCTGTCTTCTGGGAGAAAAAGCGGCACAGGAATTGTTCGGTGTATCGGATGCTTCCGGTCTTACGTTTACCATGGATGGACACAGTTATCAGGTGCTGGGCATGCTGGAGCAGAAGACGCAGGGAGCAGTGTTTCTGGCGGAAGATCTGCATACAACGAGGCTGGAACGGATGACAGTAGAGACATCAGATCATATGACATTGTCTGTACTGGAACAGATGGTGGAATGGAAAACAGGATTTGCAGGAACTGCATTTGATGTTCGCTTTATGAACAGTATAACCAGTCTGTTCAGTGTCGTTTTCTGTATTTTGCTATGGATATGGCTGCTCCGTCTGCTGTTGGGTGAATGGAAAGGGTATCGGGTGCAGTATACGGCACAGGCACAATATTATAAAGACGGATATCGAATTGCACCTGATTATATAAAAGGGACAATTGTCAGAATCACCTGTATCACAAGTGGAGTTTTGCTGATGGTGATTTTCCTGCATTCTTATGTGAAGATACCGGAAGATATGATTCCTACAAAATGGTCCGATTTTGCATTTTGGAGCGGATGGTTTGCGGATAAGTCAGAGCGGATGTCTGACTGGATACGGTGTGTGAAGTATGCTCCGGAACTGAGATATTTGGAACAGACAGGAAAGGTAATGGTGTATTTCCTTAGTGCTGGTTTATGCTATTTAGGGATACGTTTTTGTGTGTTTGTAATGAAACGAAATAATAAAAATAATGAGATTTAAATAGATTTTACTGAAATTCAGAAATTTATAGTTTGAGAAAGATGGTGCTGAAAATGAGCAAATCGGGGAAATCCGGTAGTTTGGAGGCGTAGAGAATATCAAAGAAGCTCTCTACCAAAAACAAAAATGTTAAGTAGAAAGAGCTTCTTTGATGAACGTATCGTATTGGAAGAAAGATATCATAATTGCTCATATGGGATGATTAGCAGAATCTATGACGTAAATTTCCATTTGCATGATCATATTCTGCCTGCATAGCTTTTCCGAAAAGTGTTTTCTGGTCTTTTCTCCAAACTTCTTTCAAATCATGCTGCTGAGCTGTTAATTTCAGTGTCAGGTCATTTGTGTCTAACACCTGTCTTGTGCTCATTTTCTGTCCTCTGTTATATAATCTTTTTACTAATTTCATTGTCATTGTTATGTCCTCCTTATATGATGAAAAATTGAATTGTTCGTGTGTTCCTTTGTTGACCTTATTATATGATATATGATAAAACAAGTAAAGCTACTGTATCTTAGTGATATATTAAGTAAAACTTAATGATTAAAAATGCAGTAATTATAAAAAAACACTTATTCCATGCTACTTAATACTTGTGATAATAGCAACTATCTACTATAATATAAAGAAAATATGATGCTAGGCTTAATGACCCGCCTCGATATGAGCATAAAAGTGGAGCGTTAGCTTCACGATATGCGATATTGGGTAGAATTGTGGGAGTACAAAGTACGGAACAATTCGTATGGCATCTTTTGATCCTAATATCAAAATATGGCTGATGTATCAGATTATCAGGTTGGTATGAATAGAAATAAATATATGAGCATAAATACCACGCAGACTGCGTGGTATTTATCTTCATAGTGATAATATGGAATTAGATGGAGTTCAACCAGGAGGACAATATGGATATAAAAGAATGCTACCGGAAAATGGGAGGAAATTTTGACGATGTAATGCAGCGTCTGGGAAACGAAAGTTTTATCCAGCGCTTTGTAATTCGTTTTTTAGATGATCCCAGTTTTCAAATGATAAAAGATGGAATTGAAAAGAAGGATGCTGAGCTGGCTTTTCGTGGGGCACATACATTAAAGGGTGTATGCTCAAATCTTGGATTTTCAAAATTGTGCGATTTAAGTTCACAGCTGACGGAGATTTTACGTGGAAGAGAATTGGAGGGCTATGAAGCTGTGCTGGCGCAAGTCGAGAAGCAATACCAGATTACGGTAGAGGCAATCAGGGAATTAGGGCAATAAAATAATCAGAGGAATAACATGGATTCAGAGATAAAAATGACAATGGAACAGGCACGAAAGCAAATGGAAATTTTTCGTCAGCTGTTTCATGAAGTACGTTTATTAAATGCATCGGATTTGGGAGTAGAAGCTGGAGACAGTGGAGAGCCGAACATATGGAAGACAAGCTGTGAATGCAGATCGTGCCTGGGACAAAAAAGCTTTGAAGAGGCGTGTATTGCGAGAAAAGTTCTGAAAGAAAAAGGGCAGAAGACAAAGTATGAAAATGCGGGGACAGAACTGAAGGAAATTATTGCGAAATATGTAGAAGTGGATGATACTCCATATGTTATGGAATATGTCCGTCGTGTAGATACGGATGCAGTATTGGGAGAAGTAACGACAGAAAGTGCAAAAACCAATATGACAGAGTTTTACAAGATGCTGTATACGGATGCGTTATCACAGGCATACAATCGCAGATATTTTGAGGACAGGATCCGTAAAAAAGTGGTGACTGCCGGTATCGCCATGATTGATCTGGATGATTTTAAGACGAGCAATGACACCTATGGACATGAAGTCGGCGATATTTTACTGCGAGCCGTTGTAACTACGATCCGAAGTGTTATCCGATCTTCTGATGCATTGATTCGTTATGGGGGTGATGAATTTTTTTTAGTCATTCCCAATATTTCTCAGGAAATGTTTGAACAGAAGCTAAATGAAATTCTTTATCATATTCGTATGATACAGATTCCGGAAAGTAAGAATCTATATCTATCTGTCAGTATTGGTGCTGTAATGGCCAAAAATCAGGCTGTTGAAGAAGTGGTGCCGAAAGCTGATAAGCTGATGTATGAAGCAAAAGAGACAAAAAATACAATTGTAACGGAGTGGGAACGTTCCGGAGACAAAGATGAAATGATACAATATTCCAGAAAGCATTCACGTCAATGTATTCTGATTGTAGATGATTCTGAAATAAACAGGGCAATTTTGTATGAAATGCTTCATCAAGATTATGATATTCTGGAGGCGGAAAGCGGAGAACGGTGTATCCGGATGCTGGAGGAATATGAAAGAGAGATATCTCTGCTTCTGTTGGACATTGTGATGCCCGGCATAAATGGTTTTGATGTGCTGGAGCAGATGAATCGAAAAAAATGGATCGAGTTTATTCCGGTTATTATGATATCAAGTGAGAATTCTGATTATTATATGCGAAAAGCATATAATATGGGTGTATGTGATTACATCAGCCGCCCATTTGATATCAAAGTTGTTCAGAGACGTGTGAATAATATCATAAAACTGTATGCAAAGCAGAGACGTTTGACGACAATTCTGACAGAACAGGTAAAATCAAAAGAAGAAAGTCGAAAAATCATGGTGGCTATTTTAAGCCAGATTGTTGAATTTCGTAATGGTGAAAGCGGGTTACATGTTAGCCGTGTAAATGCGTTGGTAAAAATGCTTCTGGAGCGCCTGCGTCAGGTGACGGATCAGTATAACATTTCCTGGGTAAAGCAGGATCTGATCGTGATGGCTTCTTCGCTGCATGATATAGGAAAAATTGGTATTGATGATAAGATTTTAAATAAAAATGGAAAATTAACCAAAGAAGAGTTCGAGGTCATGAAAACACATACGTTGATTGGTGCATCTATTCTGGAAAATCTGGAAGAATACCAGAAAGAACCACTGGTTCAGACGGCTTATGAGATTTGTAGATGGCATCATGAACGATATGACGGAAACGGATATCCGGACAGTTTGAAAGGGGACGATATCCCTATTTCTGCACAGGTAGTTTCCATTGCTGATGTATATGATGCATTGGTAAGCAAACGTGTATATAAGGAAAGTTATACACATGAGACAGCTATGCAGATGATCATGAATGGAGAATGTGGAGTATTTAATCCTGTCCTATTGCAGTGTCTGAAGGATATTGCTACGAATATTCCGGATAAAATTTATAGGGGGGGGGTAAAACTCTGTTAAGATTAATCTGATTCGCATGAGAAAAATCTGTATAAGCTAGTTTTCTTTCGCATGATGATAATTTTTTGGAAAATAGGAGAGATAACGGATATGGATTTATTTGATATTGTTGGACCGATCATGGTAGGTCCTTCCAGTTCCCATACAGCAGGGGCAGTCCGTATGGGCTATGTGGCAGGAAAACTGCTTGGGGAGCCGATTCAGAAAGCAGAGATACTGCTGTATGGTTCTTTTCTTGCAACCGGAGAAGGACATGGAACAAGAAAAGCTATTGTGGCAGGTCTGCTGGGAATGCAGACAGATGATTACCAGATTGCGGATAGTTATGAGATTGCCGCACAACGAGGCATGGAAGTAGCATTCGGGGAAGCCAGGCTGGAAGAGGCGCATCCGAATACGGCAGTAATCTGTCTGAATGGCATTAGCGGAAAGCAGACGGAGGTTCAGATTTCTTCTATCGGAGGTTCACGGATCAGCATTGATAAAATTGATGGTATCAATACCGGTTTTTCCGGAGAATGTCCGACGTTGATCGTGCATAATATCGACCAGCCCGGATGTATCGTGGCGGTAACCTCCATGTTAGCTAAGAAGAATGTCAATATTGCAACCATGCAGGTGTACCGTTCTGCAAAAGGACAGCAGGCGGTGATGGTAGTTGAGTGTGACCAGTTGATTCCTGAGGATGGAATTGTATGGCTTGCCGGAGTAGAAGGCGTACAGAAAGTGACTTATTTCCCGGGACTTACGGCGTAAAACAGATAACAGATAACGAAAAATGGAGTACAGGTATATGACAGCAGGATATCATACACTGAGAGAATTGCAGGAACAGGCAGTTTTACAGAATCGTGAAGTTTGGGAGATTGTCCGTAATGCGGATATGAGTGAGAATGAGCGCAGTGCCGAGGCATCATTTGAAAAAATGACCATCATGTATCAGGCGATGAAGCAGGCGGATCAGAGCTATAACGGTGCACTTCGTTCCGCCAGCGGACGGGCAGGCGGTGATGGCGCAAAATTGCAGCAGTATAATGCACAGGGAAAAAATATCTGCGGGGACTTTATCGGAAAAGTCATGGAGAAAGCGATTAAAATGGGTGAGTCAAATGCCTGTATGCGGCGGATCGTGGCAGCTCCGACAGCAGGATCCTGCGGTGTACTTCCGGCAGTTTTATTAAGCTATGAAGAGGACTTTTCAGCAACGCAGGAAGACCTGGTAAAAGCGCTGTACGTGGCGGCAGGCATTGGAACTGTGATCGCTGAAAATGCATCATTGGCGGGAGCTTCCGGTGGATGTCAGGCGGAGATCGGATCAGCGAGTGCTATGGCAGCAGGTGCGCTGGCAAGTCTTCAGGGAGGGGATGCAGAGACGATCATGCATGCGGCGGCACTGGCTCTGAAAAATATGCTTGGACTGGTCTGTGATCCGGTAGCTGGTCTGGTGGAAGTACCATGTATCAAACGTAATTCCTGCGGAGCAGTGAATGCGGTAACATCTGCCCAGCTGGCATTGGCAGGCATACGAAGTGCCATCGCACCGGATGATGTGATCGACAGTATGCGGCGCATCGGAAATCAGCTTCCGGCTTGTCTGAAGGAAACCAGCGAGGGTGGACTGGCAGTGACGGAATCGGCAAGAGCATATCAGAGGCATTCAAATAAAAGAAGGATAGAGAAATGATGGAAAAAAAGGAAGAATGTGCAGAGGCTGTTCAGAATAAGAATTTTACGGATGCCTATGTGGCTGTCAGTGCAGATATTATAGGAGACGTTTCCATGGCAGAAGGCAGCAGTGTCTGGTATCAGTCCGTAGTCAGAGGAGATCATGATCGGATTGAGATCGGCGAAGGCAGCAATATTCAGGATGGTTGTGTGCTGCATGCAGATCCGGGATTTCCGGTGATGATCGGAAGTTATGTAACGGTCGGACATAAGGCAATCATTCATGGGTGTGAGATTGGTGACGGTGCACTGGTGACGCAGGGAACGGTGATTCCGGATGGGATGCTGGCACTTGGTTCTCCGGCAAAAATAAGACGGGCAGTGACAGGGGAAGAAATGGAAGAAAATCGAAAGAATGCGTTGGAATATATTGTCTGTGCCAGAGAGCAGTTTGGGCAGGATTCCTGAAATTAAGATCCTCCGGAAAACGCTTCCCACAGGCAGATGGAAAATGTGTGAGCAAAACAATGAAACGGACATAAAATGACAGAAAACTTATAAAAATATAAAAAATATACAGAAAAAGCATTGACAAAAGCACAAACATGCAATACAATAAAGACAACAAAAGAAGAGAGACAACTTCAGAAAACATTATAACACGATATATAAGTTGAGAAGTTGAATCCCATCTTTCGTTAAATAACAACAGGAGGTCAGTCCAATGGAGTAAGCAGATAAATATAATCTCTTTTGACAGAGTTTATCATTATAAAAGAAAATCGGTTAAAGGAGGAACAATCCATTGAGAGGCAGAGATCCATAGTTGGGACAAAAAAGAGAATATAGAAAGGGAGGTTATATAGTGAAACTTCGATTTAACAGGTGAGAGAGCTATCTGATGACGAGAAAGTCGGATAGCTCTTTTTTTGCGTTCATGAGCAAGTAGCGAAAGCGGATTGCGAATATCCGTTTTATATAGGAGATATAGAACATCTAAAAAAACGTCCTTTTATTCTAAAAAAACTTCCTTTTGTCAAAGCGCTCTTTTTGCAATAATATTCCTATCAGTTATTTACTATGTAGGAAGGTTTTTCGGAAAAGAGAGGAGAGCGTATGAACAGAAATTCTAAATTGTTACGGAAGTCTTTGGCCGTAGCAGGGGCAGTAACTCTTTCATTGTCAATGTGCAGTCCGGTGCTTGCAGCGGATGTATCAGCAACAGGAAACAAACTGACGATCACAGATGTCAGCTATGGAGATGAGAGAGCAGTAACATCTACCGGAAAAGCATCTTCCGTCAGCAGTGTCACTTATACACTGGATGGTAAGAGCTACACCAAGACGGCAGAAGATGGAAAAGTGCTGACTCTGGTTGTAGATGGACAGCAGGAAGATCTTACAGTAGGAAGCAGTTATGATGTAGACGGTGGCTATAACATCGCAGAAACCAAAGTTTACAAAAGCGGTGGTCCGAGTGCTCCACCATGGAATGGCCCGGATGCAGTAAAATCTATCTACAACTTCCGACAGGCATTACTTGTAAATGATGGAAAAATTGTAGAGGACGGGTCTGTTCTGGATGCGATTTCCGGTGATTATTCGGATACTGAGGCAAACAATGTAACCGTAAAATCAAACGGTGCACATTTTAATGGTATCTATGTAACAGGAAATTCCAAATATGCGATCAACAAAGCAAATGTGACTGCCAACGGTGACGGTGGTGATGATTTCTCCGGATGGGGCTCAGCTGTCATGGCAGATCAGAATACAGATGTAACCATTAATGATTCCTTTATCAATACAGCGGGAACCATTCGTACTGCAATCTGGGTTGGAGATAGCTCAAAGACTACAGTAAATAACTCTGTCATCTATGCCCAGGAGACAAATGATGACTATAGTACATATAGCGAACTGGTACCATCCATGATGAAACGTGTACCATTCGCACTTGGTATGGAGGGAACCATCCGTGCAACAAACGTACTTGGTGCAGGCCAGGCAATCTACAACAACAGTATGATCATCTCCACAGGATGGGGTGCTCTGTCCACAGATTCCGGAACATCTTACAACAACACCGGTACATATGCACTTCAGGTAAATAATTCTGTTTCTGGTATCGGTACAGTAGAAGTGGCACAGGCTGCAAAGAAATATACTGCAACACAGACTGTAAACGGTGTGACTTACGGATACACCATGGGCGGTTCCGGATATGTAACCTATGCGGATTCCGGTGTATGGAATAAATACAGCAATGTACGTTTCTACTCTCCGGACTATGTACAGATCCTTGCATCCGGTGAATCAAGTTCAATTTATGACGATTCCTATATGTATTCTGACCGTATCGCATTTATGACACAGCAGGCAGGCGGCGGTACTCTGACACTGAAAGACAGTGACGTAGATACCAAAGATGCCCTGATGCAGATTAAATCCGGTAAGGCAAACAAAGGATACAGCCACCTTGTAGTGGACAATACAGATGTAGATTTCTCCGGCGATTCCAAACGTACTGACGATGGTATCCTGGTAGAGCTGGTAGAATCAGACGATGCAGGTAACCCGGGTGTAACAAGCTACACCATCAATGATGTGGGCGAGGATGCGATCCCGACAGGTAAAGAGATCGATGATTCCAGCGCAACATTCAAAAACGGTGCGTACACCGGTGATATCTGGAACAGTATCTACAACAACAAACAGGCACTGGATGTATCTCTGGAAAATGCACAGCTGACAGGTACTGTATCCTCCTCAGTAGCAGTACATATTGATCCGGAGACAGGAGATGTAGTAGAGAACGGTACTGTTCTGCAGGCATACACAGGATCCGAAAGTGGAAACCATGCAAACTATCTGGCTGACGACGGCACAGGTACGACCGGCGATTATATGACAATCGGAAGCTTCTCTCATACAGCTCACAAGACAATTAATAACCCGGTCAACCTGGATGTTGACAAAGATTCCACATGGACCGTTACCGGTGACAGTTACCTGAATACACTGGATCTGGCAGCAGAAGATTGTATCACAGCAGCAGATCCGGAGACTGTTTATACAACAGCCCTGACAGTTGGCGATGTAGCATATGAGTATGGTACATACACCATCAACAACGTAACCATCAAAGTAGAAGCAAGTGATATTGTAATTCCGGATACCGGTATTGCGGCAGAAGGACAGACTTTCGTAAATGTCCCATATGTATTCTATGTGGAAAATGAGGATGGTACCTACAATTCAGCAGCTGCAAAAGTAGCAACGCTGAATACCCCATCAGGTACGGTACTGTTCAGCGTTGATGTGCAGGATGGTTATGAGATCGTTTCTACTACACCGACAAATGGACAGATTGATCCAAGTACTGATTTTGCAGAGTACCCATATGTTCTGAGTTCCACCGGAGGCCCGATGGATCAGATGCGGGTTGTCATCAAAGTAAGAGCAAAAGGTGCAACCCCGGCACTCGATGGTCTTGCAATGGCAGAAGATGGCAACTGGTACCTGTATCAGAATGGTACCGTAGCATCTGGTTACAATGGACTTGCAGCAAACGAGTATGGCTGGTTCAAAGTAACCAACGGAAAAGTAGACTTTGATTACACAGGACTTGCAAGCAACGAGTATGGCTGGTTCAAAGTAACTAATGGAAAAGTAGACTTTGATTACACAGGACTTGCAGCAAACGAGAACGGCTGGTTCAAAGTAACCAACGGAAAAGTAGACTTTAATTATACAGGACTTGCAGCAAATGAGTATGGCTGGTTCATGGTAGTCGGAGGAAAAGTAGACTTTGGCTATACAGGACTTGCAGCAAATGAGTATGGCTGGTTCATGGTAATTGGAGGAAAAGTAAACTTTGATTACAACGGACTTGTAGCAAATGAGTATGGTTGGTTTAAGGTAACCAATGGAAAAGTAGACTTTGGTTACACAGGACAGGCATCCAACGAGTATGGAACCTGGAATGTAGTCGGAGGAAAAGTGGTTTTCTAATCTTTACTATAGAAAACAATTATTAAAAAAGCAGAAATAATTCTATAAAATAAAACTCCCACAAAAAGAAGAAGGCGTCGTATCCTTGCGGTATGATGCCTTCTTTTTTCAGGAAAAAGCAGAAATTTCCCTTTGAAAGTAAAGTTTTTTACAAAAGCTTTACTTTTTTTTTGCATGAATCGGATAGTATGAAAAACAGATTCGGGATAAAGTATACCGCGTAAGGCAAACAAGAAATAACTTGCCAACACAATTAAAAATAAGATAGACAGGACAATGATTGTAAAAAGGAGAGAATAAGATGAAATTAAAAAAAATGATGGCGCTTGTACTTTGCGCAACAACAGTAGCAGGACTTGGACTTACAGGATGTGGAAACAATAGTGACAACAGCGCAGCAGGTGATGCAACAAGCGCAGCAAAAGAGAGCAGTGATGCAGGAAAGACGGACGCATCTGATTTTTCCGGAAATATCACAGTATTATCCCGTGAGGATGGTTCCGGTACAAGAGGTGCTTTCATCGAGCTGTTTGGAATTGAAGAGAAAAATGAAGCAGGCGAGAAAGAGGACATGACAACCGTAGATGCAACCATCACAAACAACACAGAGGTTATGATGTCTACGGTAGCCGGTAACGAATATGCAATCGGTTACTGCTCCCTCGGTTCTTTGAATGATACAGTTAAAGCTGTAAAAATCGACGGTGCTGAAGCAACCACAGAGAACGTATCGAACGGATCTTACAAAGTATCCAGACCGTTCAACATTATTACAAAAGATAGTGTAAGTGATGTGGCACAGGACTTTATCAACTATATCATGAGTGCGGATGGCCAGGAAGTAATCTCCAATGACGGATATATTTCCGTAGCAGAAGGTGAGGCATTTACCTCTACAGGAGCAAGCGGAAAAATCACAATCGATGGTTCTTCCAGTGTATCACCGGTTATGGAGAAACTGGTAGAGGCTTACAAAAAAGTAAACCCGAATGCAGAAATTGAGCAGCAGACAACAGATTCAACAACAGGTATCACATCTGCAATTGACGGAAAATGTGATATCGGAATGGCTTCCCGTGATCTGAAAGAAGAAGAGACAGGTGTAAAAGCTACCAAGATTGCACTTGATGGTATCGCAGTTATCGTAAACAATGATAACCCAACAGATGAAATCAGCTCTGATATGGTAAAACAGATCTTCACCGGTGAAGTTACAAAATGGCAGGATGTAAAATAATTGATTCGGTAAAATAATGATTCAGAACTACATATAAAATACTGGTTATAGAAAAGTCCCCATGTTCTGAATCATTATCATGTATGCGTCATGACAGATTCAAACCTGATACAGCAAGGGTCTGCATGGCGCATTCCCGCAGGGAGAAATAAAATATATGAAACGAAAAGAAAAAGTGTTTGAAATCATTTTTCTGTTAGTTGCCTGTATTTCCATTGTGGCAGTAGCCATGATCTGTATCTTTTTATTTGCAAATGGAATTCCGGCAATGGGAAAAATTGGACTGGGAAAATTCCTCGGCGGACAGGTGTGGAAGCCGGGAAATGATAAATATGGTATCTTTCCGATGATCATCGGAAGTCTGTATATTACAGGCGGTGCCATTGTAGTAGGTGTACCGATTGGTATTTTTACTGCAGTATTTCTTGCAAAGTATTGTCCGGAAGGACTTTATAAAATTATGAAACCGGCAACCGAGCTTCTGGCAGGAATCCCTTCTGTCGTATATGGATTCTTTGGATTGATGGTAATCGTACCGGCGGTCCGTATGATCTTCGGAACAGATAACACAGACGGTATGAGTATTCTGACAGCATCTTTCCTTCTTGGAATTATGATATTGCCGACGATCATCGGTGTAACGGAGACGTCCATCCGGTCTGTAAATAACGCCTATTTTGAAGGCGCGCTGGCATTGGGTGCTACAAAGGAAGCAAGCATCTTCCGTTGTGTGATCCCGGCAGCGAAATCCGGTATTTTAGCCGGTGTGGTACTTGGCATCGGACGTGCCATTGGTGAGACCATGGCGGTAGTAATGATTGCAGGAAATCAGCCACGTATGCCGCAGGGAATTTTGCAGGGAGTACGTACACTGACCACAAATGTTGTGCTTGAGATGGGATATGCAACCGGACTTCACAGAGAAGCACTGATCGCAACCGGTGTGGTACTGTTTGTATTTATCCTGATCATTAATCTGGCATTCAGCATCATCAAAGGAAAAGGAGAGAAGGAGTAATGAAAAAGACAAAGAAAAAAATTTATGCCGGCTCTCTGATTTTAAAAATACTGGTCATTCTGGCAGCTGTTTTTACGCTTGTGATGCTTGGTTATCTGATTGTATATATTCTTGCAAAAGGTATTCCGCATCTGACTCCGTCGTTGTTTTCTATACATTATGACAGTGACAATGTATCAATGCTTCCATCTATTATCAATACATTGATCATGATCGGAGTAGCGTTACTGATCGCAGTTCCGGTAGGTGTATTTTCAGCGGTATATCTGACAGAGTATGCAAAAAAAGGAAATAAACTTGTAAAAGTAATCAGAACTACGGCAGAAACTTTGACAGGTATTCCTTCTATCGTATATGGATTATTTGGTATGTTGTTTTTCGTAACTGCCTGCCACATGTCCTATTCTTTAATGGCAGGTATTTTAACAGTAGCGATCATGGTTCTGCCAACGGTTTTGAGAACCACAGAGGAAGCACTTTTAGCAGTTCCGGATAGCTTCCGTGAGGGAAGTTTCGGGCTGGGTGCAGGAAAGCTTCGTACGGTATTTCGGATCGTGCTTCCAAGTGCGATACCAGGTATTCTTTCCGGTGTTATTCTTTCTACTGGACGAATCGCCGGTGAGACAGCTGCATTGATCTACACCGCAGGAACTATGGCAACGTTACCGAAGAATCTGCTTTCTTCCGGACGTACGCTGGCTGTTCACATGTATGTGCTTTCCCAGGAAGGTCTGCATACGGATCAGGCATTTGCCACTGCAGTTATTTTGCTGGTAATGGTACTTTTGATCAATATTTTATCTTCCGTCATTGCAAAGAAAATGCAGAGAGATTAAAGCGATACGATTGGCACTGTAAAAAAATCTTTTGAAATAGTTTTTACAAATACCAAAAGAAAACTGGATGAACATAATTTGCAAACAGCAATATGTGAGAGAGGACAACGAAAAGAACATGTTAAAAAATAAAATGACAATCGAGCATATGAATCTTCATTACGGAGATTTTCATGCGTTAAAAGATATTAATCTGAATATTAAAGAAAATCAGATTACAGCGTTTATCGGACCTTCCGGATGTGGTAAATCCACCTTGCTGAAATCCTTAAACCGTATGAATGATCTGGTAGAGGGATGTAAAATTGACGGTCTGATCGCATTGGACGGCGAAGATATTTACGGAAATAATATGGATGTAAACCTGCTGAGAAAAAGGGTTGGTATGGTATTTCAGAAGGCAAATCCATTTCCGATGAGTATTTATGATAATGTGGCATTCGGGCCGAGAACTCACGGTATCCATAATAAAGCACAGCTGGATGAAATTGTGGAGAAATCGCTTCGTGATGCAGCTATCTGGGACGAAGTGAAAGACCGTCTGAAAAAGAGTGCACTGGGTGTATCCGGTGGACAGCAGCAGAGAATCTGTATTGCCCGTGCTCTGGCTGTTCATCCGGAGGTACTTTTGATGGATGAGTCCACATCTGCGCTGGATCCGATTTCCACATCCAAGATCGAGGATCTTGTTATGGAACTGAAATCCCAGTACACCATCGTTATGGTAACACATAACATGCAGCAGGCAGTACGTGTATCTGATCAGACCGCATTTTTCCTGCTGGGCGACCTTGTAGAGTATGGTGATACCGATCAGTTATTCTCCACACCGAAAGAGAAAAAGACAGAAGATTATATTACCGGTAGATTTGGTTAATGCAAGGGAGAACATAAAAAATGAGAAATCAATTTGACAGACAGTTAAATACTTTAAACGGTGAATTGATCCAGATGGGTCATATGGTAGAGCAGGCAATCGAGCATGCAATTGAAGCCATGGTACATCAGGATGCAGAAAAAGCAAGACAAAACATGGAATTTGACTCCGAAGTAGATCAGCAGGAAAAAGATATTGAGACACTGTGTATGAAACTTCTGATGAAACAGCAGCCGGTAGCCAGGGATCTTCGCCTGATTTCCGCGGCATTAAAGATGATTACAGATATGGAACGAATTGGTGATCAGGCAGCAGATATTTCAGAATTAGCGTTATGTCTGGTAAATGAAAAAGAATTGCCGATGATGGATCGTATGAAACAGATGTCACAGGAATGCATGCTGATGGTTATGAAAGCACTGGAAGCTTTTGTGGCAAAAGATATTGAGATGGCAAAAAAAGTAATCGCGAGAGATGATGTGATCGATGCTATGTTTGATGATACAAAAAAAGAAGTGATCGAGCTGATCCAGAATCACGGAGCAGGTGCAGAAGTAGCGACAGATCTGCTGATGGTAGCCAAATACTTCGAACGCATCGGCGATCATGCCACAAATATTGCGGAATGGGTCATTTTTTCTATTAATGGAACCCATCCGACGATTAATCCGGAACCGGTTTTGTAGAAATCGGAATAGTTTACTCACACCTTGTCGGGTGATGAGTGGGCTGCAATTAAGTAATAGCGGATGCTGATCCGATATTATAAAACAGGCAATTGCCTGGGTAACTGTGAAAACAGCATGCTTTGTGGAGGATGAGATGAACAAAAATAAGAATTTATGGAAAAAGGGTGTAGTTGTAGCTGCTGCGGCAGCCATGATTACAGGCGTGGTACCGTCTGTAAACGCATTTGCTTATGGCGCGTATGATGTAAGTCAGAGTACCTTCAAGACGGATACCGATAATTCAGCAGATTTTCAGAATTGGGTATCCAATGTCTGGCAGGGCGGTGAAGGCGCTTTTTCCGGAACAGATCAAGTAGCACTGACACCGGGATCTGATGCAAATGATCTGAATTTTGGGTGGTATTCTGAAAGCAAAGGAATACCGGCTGTTATGATCTGGAAAGTCGGTGCGAAAGGAGCGGCTGAGGTATTTACCGGAACAGCATCTGATATCAGTGCAGCAAACTGGCAGGGAAAGACTTATACCGCATCCAATAAAGTACATATTGAAAATTATTTTGCTGAAAATACAAAATATTGTTATCAGTACACGAATGATTACAAAGAGGATGGTACCAGTGTATGGTCTGAACAATACACTTATACCACACAGTCAACCGATCAGTTTTCAGTTATCCTTACCGGTGATCCGCAGGTAGGTGCTTCCGGAAGTTCTTCCGATAGACAGGCAAATGATGCAAGTATCGCAAGAGATGCTTATAACTGGAATAAAACCATGCAGCAGGCAATCAAAACATGCCCGGATGCGGCATTTCTGTTATCAGCAGGCGATCAGATCAATGAGTCCAACTCCAATACAGAAGAAGTAAGAAAAACAAGAGAAAGTGAATATGCCGGATATTTATATCCATCTGTATTCAGAAGTCTTCCGATTGCAGCAACCATCGGAAATCATGATATGAACGGATCCGATTATTCTGCACATTTCAATAATCCGAATTCCGGAGAAAATCTGGGACAGACAGCAGCAGGAAGTGATTTTTACTTTAATTACGGCGATGCATTATTTATTTCACTGAACAGTAATAACCGTAATCAGGCAGAGCACAGAAAATTCATGCAGGAAGCAGTTGCAAGCAATCCGGATGCAAAATGGAAAGTGGTAATCTTCCACAGTGATATTTATGGTTCAGGTCAGCCGCATGCGGATACCGATGCTTCTACAAACAGAATTATTTTTGCTCCGTTGATGGATGAGTTTGATATTGATGTCTGTCTGACAGGTCATGACCATACCTACTCACGAAGCTATCAGGTATTAGACGGAAATGTTGTGGATTATGATATCAGCAGCGGAACAGTTGCTGATCCGGAAGGTACCATGTATATTACAACAGGTTCCGGTTCAGGTTCCAAATATTATAACCTGTTAAACTATACACCATATTATATTGCTGAGAGAACAAATGAGTGTCTGCCATCTTTCTCAACCATTGATTTCACGGATGATTCATTTACGATCAAAACCTATGATTATAATGGAAACCGCTATGCAGATGACTTTACGATTACAAAAACGGAGGATGCACAGTCGTCAGATGAAGTGATCGCATCAGCAGAAGAATTGTTGAACAGTACCGATGTGACTTACACGGAAGAGAGTGTGGCTGCATTAAAAAGCGCTCTGGAAGAACTGAAAACGGTGAAAACATCTCTCGTTACGGAAGAAGATCCGCTTGCAGCAGATGTTATCGCAAAATATGGTACGGATGCAGATCCGGTCAGAGGCTATGGTTCTGTGAAGAATGCTGAGGATAAAGATGGTTCGGTAAACCGATTCAAAAAAGGATTATCCACACTTCTCGACAAGACAATTTATTTACAGGTAACAGAAGGAAAACAGGAACAGTCTGCAGATTATACAGCAGAGAAAGCTCCCGTGATCAAAGGGCTGGATAAAGCAACAAAAGCTGTTGTTGATGCGATGAATGCACTGGAAACCGTGATTCCGGACGGACTTGCAAATGAACCGGCAGCAGACGGAAACTGGTATTATTATAAAAACAATAAAGTCGCAGATGATTATACCGGACTTGCAGCAAATGCATATGGTTGGTGGTACATTCAGAATGGAAAAGTAGATTTTAATGCAACCGGACTTACGTCAAATGAATACGGCTGGTGGTATGTTCAGAACGGAACCATAGATTTTAAAACAACCGGACTTGCAGCAAATGAATACGGCTGGTGGTATGTGGAAGGCAGCAAGATCAATTTCAACTATACCGGACTTGTAGCAAATGAGTATGGCTGGTGGTATGTAGAAGGCGGCAAGATCAACTTCAATCATACCGGACTTGTGGCAAATGAGTATGGTTGGTGGTATGTAGAAGGCGGCAAGATTAATTTCAATTATACCGGATCTGCAGCAAATGAGTACGGCTTGTGGAACGTGAAAAACGGCAGGGTTGATTTTAATTGAGGTTCAATCTCCGATTGAGATCAATGCTCCGCGAAGGCGGATGAGATATCGTGGAAAAGGACTCGTGTAACGGGTGAAACGAAAATGGGATGTTGTACTTTTGTATGACATCCCATTTTGGCAGGTGAAGAAAGAAGGATGAATGGTGAAAGAAAGAAAACAAAGTTTCAAATGGGGCAAATACCTTATCGTAATCGGTATTATCATATTGATGTTTCTGTTTTTCCAAAGCGTAGAAAGAAAACCGCTGCTGGCAGACGATCACATGGTTTTTGTAAAGGCTGTTGTGGTTCAGAATGATCATGAAGTACAGCAGGCACAGGCGTCTCTGGACAGCGGGGATACACAGGAGATTGTGCTGAAAATCAAATCCGGAAGTCATAAGGGAGAAACCGTGGATGCTTACAGCCTGAACGGTTATTTGTATGGTGCTGACTGTAAAGTGGGAACTAAGGTAATCGCAAGTCTGTCTGAGTATGACGGAGAACTGTCGGCTAATGTATATAATTACGACCGTGAACTGGAAATCGGGCTTTTGCTGGCAGTATTTTTTGGTCTGATGTGGCTGGTTGGAGGGAAAAAAGGATTCAATTCGATCATTGCACTGATTTTTACGTTCTGTGTCGTGATTATGCTGTATATACCAATGATGTATATCGGTATTTCCCCCTTTGCGTCCGCTACGGTGTCAGTGGTGATTATCACATTTGTCACTTTTGTCCTGATTGCGGATTTTCAGATGAAATCGATCGGAGCTATGCTGGGCACAATTTTTGGTGTAATTGTTTCTGGTCTGATCGCACTTTTATTCGGTCATTTCGGACATGTGACAGGCTTTAACGTAGATGATATTGAGAATCTGATTTATGTGGGGCAGAATTCCAGACTAGATATCGGCGGGATGCTTTTTTCCGGAATTTTGATTGCATCACTGGGAGCGGTCATGGATGTAGCTATGTCTGTTTCCACTTCCCTGCATGAAATTAAAGAACAGCGGTCGGATATTACAGCAAAAGAGATTTTTAAATCCGGAATCAATATCGGGCGTGATATGATCGGAACAATGTCGAATACGCTGATCCTTGCATATGCCGGGGGAAGTCTGGGGCTGGTTATGATCATTTATGCATATTCTTATCAGATGCATCAGATACTGAATATGTACTCCCTTGCGATTGAAATCATGCGGGGAATTGCAGGTACGATCGGCATTATTCTTACCGTTCCGATCACATCGCTGATCATGTCTGTGCTGTTGACAAGAGGCGGACAAAAGATTTCTACAGATAAATGTAAATAGAATGTAAAAAATTTACATACTCTTTACATTAGAATCTCCTGAATTTTACATAGAGTGATTAAAGTGATACATGTAGCAATATGTTAGATAATAACAGGTAAGTACAGTTGTTTTGCAAGATTATTTTTACACAGAATAAAATTCAGGAGGTTTCTTTACTATGGACATATTTGCGATTTTATCGTTGATTGGCGGACTCGCCCTGTTTTTATATGGAATGAATGTTATGGGGGATGGTCTGACAAAAGTTTCCGGCGGAAAGCTGGAAAAAATTCTGGAAAAACTGACATCGAATCCAATCAAAGCCGTTCTGCTCGGTGCAGGGGTTACGGCGGTGATCCAGTCATCGTCAGCTACGACCGTTATGGTTGTCGGTTTTGTAAATTCCGGGATTATGAAGCTGTCTCAGGCAGTTGGAATCATTATGGGTGCCAATGTGGGTACTACGATCACATCATGGATCCTGAGTCTTTCCGGTATCCAAAGCAGCAGTTTTTTTATCCAGATGCTGAAGCCAACCTCATTTTCCCCGATTCTGGCAATCATAGGTCTGCTTCTGATGATGTCATCAAAAAATGATAAGCATAAAGATGTAGGAAGCATTTTGCTTGGATTTGCAGTGCTGATGTTTGGAATGAATGCGATGAGTTCAGCAGTGGAACCGTTGAAGGATGTACCGCAGTTCACACATCTGCTTACCATGTTTACAAATCCGCTGCTCGGAATGCTGGCTGGTCTGATCCTGACGGCGATCATCCAGAGTTCGTCTGCATCTGTCGGCATTTTACAGGCGCTGTGCAGTACAGGCGCAGTAAGCTTCGGATGTGCGATACCGATTATCATGGGACAGAACATTGGTACATGTGTGACAGCGATTATTTCATCAGTCGGAGCATCGAAAAATGCAAAGCGGACAGCATTAGTACATTTGTATTTTAATATTATCGGAACCGCATTGTTTATGATCGTATTTTATGTGATCAATGCTTTTGTACATTTTGATTTCCTTGGAGATGCGGCGACACCGGCAGGAATTGCAGTTGTTCACAGTATTTTCAATATAGCAGCGACCATCGTACTGCTTCCGTTTGCAAAAGTGCTGGAGAAGCTGGCTTACATGTCTATCAAGGAAGATCATGCGGAGCGCAGAACAGCTGTTCAGGAGACCGAGGAGGAATTGAAAAAACTGGATGTCCGCTTCCTGGAACAGCCGGGTCTGGCTATCAGCCACTGTATGGAAGCAACAGCCTGTATGGCACACATGAGTGAAGAAGCGCTGACAAAAGCACTGACACTTATGGATCAGTATGACGAAGAAAAAGCCGCACAGGTGGAAAAACTGGAAAGTCGTATCGATCATTTTGAAGATCGCATCGGTTCCTATGTCATCCAGATTACAAACCGCAATATGCTGGAGAATGACAGTGCGAAAATGTCTGTCATCCTGCACAGTATCAACGATCTGGAGCGTATTTCTGATCATGCGGTAAACTTAAAGGAAAGCGCGCAGGAGATGCAGGAAAAAGGGCTGCAAATGTCCTTTGAGGGAAATTCCGAAATCATGTTCCTGCGCAGAGCAGTGACGGATCTGGTAAATCTGACCGTTCAGGCACTGCGTAATAATGACAAGAAACTGGCAAAAGAGATCGAGCCGTTGGAAGAGGTGATTGATGATCTGAGTGATGAACTGAAACGTCGTCATGTTATCCGTCTGAAAGAGGGAAGATGTACGATTGAGATGGGGTTTGTGCTGACAGATATGACCACCAGCCTGGAGCGTATCGCAGATCACTGTTCTAATATCGGAGTCAGCATCCTGGAGAGCAGTGAGGAAAATATTGGCCGTCATGCGTATCTGAACTCTGTGAAAAAAGAAGATACGAAAGAGTTCCAGGAGCGGTATGAGCATTACCGGGAACTGTATTTCTTTGAGTAGAGGCTGGTTCTTTGCGTTTATGAGCAAGCAGCGAAAACAGATTGCGAATGACCGCTTTACATTGTAAATCGAGAAATTGCAGGTTTTATAAATCGAAATCGTGGGTATTTTATCCCGGCAGATGACAATCGTCTGCCAGGAAAACAATCCCCACGATTTTTTTACATATCTGATATAGCGTTTACCAGTTCTGTTGGCGTGGATACAATCTGTGCCGCACCATTTTCTTTTAGAAATTCTGTTGATTTAAATCCCCAGTTTACACTGATACATGGAATTCCGGCATTTGCAGCTGTCTGAATGTCAACCTCGGAATCCCCGATATAAATACAGTTTTCCGGTTTTACATCCAGTTCACGCATTGCCTGAAAAACAGTATCTGGTGCCGGTTTTTTATGGATGGACGGAGATTCTCCGATCGCAACCGGAATAACATCATCAAAAAAGTCCTGCCGTAGTTTTTTTACAGCCGCATCGAATTTATTGGATACAATAGCGAGATGATACCCATGTTCTTTGAGACGGTAAAGTGCATCCATGATCCCTTCATATGGTTTCGTATTGTCCAGCATGTGTGCTTTATAATGAATCGGAAACTCTTTCATGCAGGCATCATAGTTCGGATTGCTGCGACCCTGTGGCAGAGATTTTTCTATTAGTACATAGATTCCGTTTCCAACCTTTTCCCGGATTTCTTCACAGGTATAGGATGGACCGCCGTATTTTTTCATGCAGTAATTTACACTGTTGGTCAGATCCTGTAAACTGTTCAGTAAAGTCCCGTCCAGATCAAAAATAGCTGTATTTCGTGTTGACATTTTAATTCCTCCTATGTCAGTTGAGCATTCAAGTTATATGTGTGCATCTCGCAGCAAGAATGCCGAGGGCATTCTTGAACATTCTGGTCAGCATAAGCTGACATATATGCGGATCGTTCGTATTTGATGACTGATATCGATGCCATTCTAGCAGAAAAAGGTTCGTTCGTCAAAAATGCTGTAAATGTGTTATACTTAATGAAAAGAGTAGGGGGATCACAAGATGCAGATTTTATGGATTCGTCACGGGAAGACGTTGGGAAATGTACAGCGGCGTTATGTGGGGAGAACAGACGAAGGTCTGACGGATGAGGCAAAATTATGTTTGCAAAAAAAGCAGGTTCTGATGCAGGATCTGTGCGTGCAAACAGAAGGCGGCAGGAATCCGGGAAAATGGTATCATGCCGGGGCATTTGTACCGGATTATGTATACAGCAGTCCGATGATGCGCTGCCGGGAGACGGCAGAGATTTTATTTCCCGGACAGGTGTTATGTGTTCAGGAGGGACTTCAGGAGACGGATTTCGGAGATTTTGAATATAAAAATTATGAGGAACTGAAAGAAAATCCGGCGTATCAGGCATGGATCGACAGTGGTGGGCAGATGATGGTTCCAAATGGTGAAAGTGGAGCAGGTTTCCGTCATCGGTGCTGCCGGGCATATGAGCAGTGTGTCCGGGATGCACAGGAAAAAGGTGCACAGCGAATTGCAATTGTGTGTCATGGTGGTACAATTATGTCAGTACTGGAACGATATGGAAGACCGGAGAAATCTTTTTATGAATGGCAGATTGCCAACGGATGTGGGATTCTGACTGAGACGATAGAAGAAGGAGGATATCATTATGGTATTCGGGAAATTGGTAAGTGGGAGTGAGAAAAATGAACAGACACGGCAGGTGGCGGATATCCGCGGCCGGGTACTGGAAGAGGAATGTGGGCTGAAGATTGAGGCAGAGCCGGAGGCTTTTTGCATGTATGCCCTTGCGTATGAAGGGGATACCCCGGTGGCGACCGGAGGAATTACTTTCGACGGTGAAAGTTACCGGATTCAGGAAGTGGCAGTGCTGCCGGAGTTTCGACGGAAAAAATATGGCGATTTTATTGTGCGGCTACTGATCGACAAGGCGATGCTGTCCGGAGCACAGACGATTGAGGCGGATGTGCTGCAGGGAGCGGAAGTATTGTTTCAGGAAGTCGGATTTGCGGAGGCCGGAGCCTGGTATGAAAAAGAAGGCAGGCAGTGGCAGCCAATGCAGCTGCAGGCGGGAAATATCCATAAATGCTGCAACTGTGGACAGTAAGCATGGGGTATAAATCTGCTTTATTTTTTTAGTGTTCCGAATTATATAAAAAGGATTGAAAAAGTGGTTTAAAAAGGCAAGTTTTTTTCGAAAAAAAGAGATATGATAATGGTGATAAAAAACTCTTTTCCCTTTTAACAGTGTATAACTTCAAATTCCCGTGCCTTCTCCGGCATGGGAATTTTGATTCATTGATAGAAACAAGAAAGATGTGCCATTGATAATTGCAAGCGTGTAAGTGTGCGATAGCACACTTTCTTTTGATGGAAAATGAATTTATTTGACACTACAGGTAACAGGAGAGAATACGGAAAATGAAAAAAAATAGGAAGCAGCACCTTTTACTGGCAGTTCTGCTGGTGATTGTGATCGGTGTTGTGTGCGGCGGTATCAGGACGGTTCAGAGCCGGAAGGCTGCAGAATCAGAGCCGGCGTTTTCACTGACAATTTCGGGAGTGCCCATCAGTGAGGAAGAATATGTACAGTGTATGAAGCGTGTCAGATATGATACGAAGATGGAACTGAAAGGTCAGAAAAAAGACATTACGGAGGACACAGTCTGGACTGAGACATATGCGGACGGACAGACGGGGTATGAAATCCTGGCGGAGCGGACTGTGGAACAGTTAAAGTATATTCATGCGGTATATGATCTTGCAAAAGAAAAAGGCTATATTCAGGATGCAACTTTTACCGGAATGAAACATCGGATGGAACAGGAAAATATGCAGCGGAGTGAAAAAGTAGCCCGTGGTGAGGCAGTTTACGGACTGAAAGAGTACACGCTGGATCTGTATCAGGAATATGAACTGAGTATGATAGAAGAAGCATATATTCTGGATGAGACGAATGAGGGCATGGGATTGACGGAAGAAGAAATTGAAGCCTACTATAATACCCGTGACTGGATCGTCGGAGAGGACGCAAGAAAGGCAGATCTGTCAGAAGCACGGGCAGCCGTCATTGATGAGATGCGCAGGAACCGTTATCAGGAGCTGACAGAACAGAAAGCAGCGGTTGCAGAAGTAGACGGGGATATGGACCAGTTATCTCAGTTTACTTTGAAACAATTGTAATATCTGATTCATGGGGGACGTAGATTTGCAGAGATGCACAGAAGAATATGTCATGCATTGCATGACGTGTATCTCGCAGCAAGAATGCCGAGGGCATTCTTGATAAGGATCCACGAATGGATTTCTTTGTTGATATCAGTTATTACAGCCATATAAGAAGAGGAGGAAGATAATGAGAAAAACTTGGGCAGGCAAATTACTCGCAATGGTACTGACCGGTGTTACTGTCATGGGGACCATGCCGGCATATGCAGTGTTTGCTGAAGAAGCGCAGCAGGGAACTACTTATTATGTAAGTTCTGAAAATGGTGATGATGCAAATGATGGTACATCCGAGAAAAAAGCATTTAAGTCTCTGGATAAAATCAACGACATCACATTACAGCCGGGAGATAAAGTTCTTCTGGAAAAAGGATCTGTATTTGACGATCAGTATATTCATGTAAAAGGAAGTGGAAGTGCTGAAGCACCGATCGAGATTTCTACATACGGAGAAGGCGACAGACCACAGATCAATGCAAACGGTAAGGGTGTATGGTATCAGGACTACGGCAATCGTCTGGACAATACCTGGCACAAATATCAGGGTAACGTATCTTCCACAATTTTACTGGAAGATGTGGAGTACATCGAAGTACGTGGCCTGGAACTGACAAACGACAGACAGGAAGGCGACGATGACGGCAAAGCATACAATGACTTTAATGTCATGGACAGAACCGGTGTGGCCGGCGTGGCTCAGAACAAAGGAACCATCAATCACATCGTTCTGGATGATCTGTATGTACATGATGTAGACGGAAACGTTTATAACAAACATATGGCAAATGGTGGTATCTACTTTATCGTAGAGAAACCGGATAATGAGAGTGCAACTGGTATTTCCAAATTTGACGATCTCGTGATCGAGAACTGTCGTGTGGAAACCACAAACCGCTGGGGTATTGCAGCAGCTTATACATATGCATGGTCCCGGTTTACCAGTGCAAAGATTTCGGATGAGATCGCAGAAAAATATGGTTCCACAAACGTGGTGATCCAGAATAACTACATCAAGGGTGCAGGTGGCGATGCCATCACAACCATGTATGCGGACAAACCACTGGTTCAGTACAATGTTGCTGAGGATTGTTCCCGCCAGATGAATACCACAGACTATTCTGCAACCGGCGCACAGCGTGTAGCGGCAGGTATCTGGCCTTGGAAATGTAAAGATTCTGTATTCCAGTATAACGAGTGCTACAACAACCTGAACTCCTTCAACGGAAACGGTGACGGACAGGCATGGGATGCTGACTGGACAGACGGAACTGTTTACCAGTACAATTACAGCCACGGAAATTCCGCAGGTGCGATCATGTTCTGTGGTGAGCAGGCCATGAACACTACATTCCGCTACAACATCAGCCAGAATGAGCTGAGAGGACCGCTGGATGTACCTGGCAACCCGGATGCACACATTTACAACAACACATTCTATATCAATGAAAATGTATCCAGCATTTTCTACCGTACAGGCGGAAATGCTGTGATCGAGAACAACATTTTCTACTATGATGGCAAGAATCCGTTGCGCCAGAACTGGTATCCGAATGGTAATTTACAGTATGACAACAACCTGTACTATAACTTCGCAAATACTCCGTCCGGAGATCAGAATGCGATTGCTGTAAAAGCAGGTACAAAGGTACTGGAAAATGCAGGATCCGGCCCGGCAAAAGCAGTCAATGCAACTGCCATCAAACATGAAGATCCGAGTGAAAAAACAGTATTTGACGGATACAAACTGGCAGAAGATTCACCGGCGATCAATGCAGGAAAACAGATTACAGATCTGAACGGATATGAACCGGAGCATGATTTCTTCGGTCATGAACTGACAGTAATCCCGGAGATCGGAGCAGCTGAGAGTGACAGCGTATCTGTAGCAGTCGCTTCCCGTGTTTATACCGTGACAGAGGATTCCATCAGCGGACTTTCCAGACGTACAACCGTAGATACATTACTGGAGAACCTGGTTTATGATGCGGCAGCAGAAGTAAAGGTTATGTCCGGTGAACAGGAACTGGCAGGCAGTGATATCGTAAAAGGCGGCGACCGTGTGATCGTATCTTATGGTGAAAAATCCAGAACGTATACCATTACAGCAAGCTCTGACAATGAGTTGAAAGCGTCTGCATATATGGTATCCGGAAAAACCATTGATATTCCGTCCACAGAGAAGAATCCGACCACTGTCAGTGCAGTAAAACAGAACGTAAGTGTAAACGCAACCGCATCTGTCAGTGTGCTGAAAGATGATAAAGTGCTGGCAAATACAGAGACCATCGCAGACGGAATGACACTTCGCATTACCGCAGAAGATGGTACTGTAAACGATTATAGTATTGCAGTAAAGAATGATTACCACTGGGTTGCTGATTATGTTAACGCACAGCAGGGTAACGTATGGTTTGGACAGATCAAGAACAACAGCACCGATACATGGAAAAACATGACAACGTATGATCCGGACTGGCCAAACTGGCAGGTAAATACTTACTATGGACCTGGTGTAGATGCACCGAACCATGCATCTGCAAACAATACACAGTATCACGGACTTCTTTCCGCTCCGCCAGCAACAGATATCTATACTGCAATGGCATATCGTGTACCGAAGAGCGGTGTGATCTCCATCAACATCAAAGATGATGAGCCATACTTACGTCAGAATGGAAACAATGGCGGAAGTACAACTATCAGCCTGATGCATAATGATAGAGAACTCCAGAGCGTGGAACTTTCCGTCAGCAGACAGAAAGGCAACTGGTCATCCGTAGATGCACTGGAAGTAAAAGCAGGCGATTATATTCGTGTTGTAGCAAAATCCAATGGAAATCCATCCAAACCATCCGTACATATCACACCGATGATCTCCTATGTGGATCAGGCAGTGAAAGATACTGTGGCACCGGAGGCACCGGAATATGTAACCGTTACAGATGTAGCGGAGAACAGTGCAGTGATCAGCTGGGAGGAAGCACTGGATAACGTAGGTGTAGTCGGATACAACGTATATGTAAATGACAATAAAGTAAATGAAGAACTGATCACAGATACTTCCTATACATTGGAAGGACTGACAGACAGTACCGAGTATGCGGTAACAGTAACAGCAGTCGATGCGGCAGGCCTTGAGTCTGAAGCATCCCAGGCAGCCGTATTTACAACCGTAGAAACAGACAGAGAAGCTCCGAGCACACCGGCGAATGTAACAGCCGGCGATATCACAAGAACCGGTGCAGCTATCAGCTGGGATGCATCTACAGACAATGTCGGTGTAACCGGATATGATATTTATGTCAATGGTAAAAAAGTAAATGAGGAGCTCATTCAGGAAACAGCATACGCGCTGACAGAACTGACACAGGATACTGATTATGAAGTAGCTGTATACGCACTGGATGAAAAAGGAAACCGTTCCGAGGCAGGTATGGTATCCTTCAAGACAGTAAAAGCATATGCAGACGGTCTTGCAAATGAAGCAGCGGAAGATGGCAACTGGTATTACTACTTAAATGACAAAGTAGCGGAAGACTTTAATGGTCTTGCAGAAAATGCATATGGCTGGTGGTATGTAGAAGCCGGAAAGGTAGATTTTACATTCAATGGATTTTCCGCGAATGAAGCAGGCGTATGGAAAGTAGAAAACGGAAATGTCAACTTTGGTTATACCGGTCTGGCACAGAGTGATGATCAGTGGTACATGGTTCAGAACGGACGTATTGACTTCCACTATGACGGCCTTGCAGCAAATGCGTATGGCTGGTGGAAAGTGACCAAAGGTCAGGTAGATTTTACTTTCAACGGACTTGCACAGAATGAAAACGGCTGGTTTGTCGTTCAGGGTGGACGCGTCAACTTTGAATGTAACGGTCTGGTACAGAATGAGTACGGCTGGTGGTATGTAAGTGGCGGAAAAGTTGATTTCACTTTCAATGGTCTTGCAGCAAATGAGTACGGCTGGTGGAAAGTGACCAAAGGTCAGGTAGATTTTGGTTTCAACGGTCTGGCTCAGAACGAGTATGGCTGGTGGTATGTCAGCGGAGGCAAAATTGACTTTGCTTATACCGGCCTTGCACAGAATGAAAACGGCTGGTGGTATGTCAGAAACGGCAAAGTTGACTTTACATTCAGTGATGATCTGCTGATCAATGGAAAGATTTACAGAGTGATCCGATAATATCAGATGTGAGATGCACAGAAGAATATATCATGCATTGCATGATGTGCATTTCGCAGCAAAAATGCCGAGGCATTTTTGAATATGAAAAACTGACTGTTCCGAATTATATAAAAAGGTCTTAAAAAGCAGGAAAAAACAGCAAGCTTTGAAAAATAAAAAACGATATAATAATTGTGAGAAATGGTTCAGATATAGCAAGGAACAGATGAGATTGTTTCATAACCATATCATCGTTTTTTATCCGCGCAGCAGTATACATGAGGAGGAATGCTGCAACGGTGACAGGACATCCGTTTTATGATGGGGACAAGGCAGATGTTTTTCAACGCAGGGCAAAATCGGAGGAATCCGGCAATGTTCGATGAGGTCAGGAATAAGCATATAAAACTATATATTTGAACAGTCGTATCAGGTAAAAGAAATCAGACATATCTGTATTCCGAAAAATTTGGATAGCATTCATTGTATTCGGGGGATTGCAGAACGGTTTGAAATTGTGGAGACAGAAATGCTGATTTTTCTTTTGCCGGATCGGAAGTGCTCTTTCCATTTTTAAATGATTATATAATTCAGGATTCCCATACCTTACCGGTATGGGAATTTTGAATCTTATATATAAAGATATGAATATTTTCCTGTTCATATCAGGGACTAGAAATCTTATGGGGATCAAGTAAGAGGAGGAAAAAGATGAGGAAAAAACTTGTAGTGCGGATGCTTTGCCTCGCAATGGCAGCATCTATGATTGGCACCATGGTACCGACCAGCCTGTATCCGGTTGTTGCTCATGCAGAGACCGCAGGGCAGGAAGCTAGCACAGCAAAAGCTGTTCTTGAAGATGGTATCAGGGACAAATGGACACAGGACAATCTCATGGGATTTGATTCTGTATGCAAAGTGGAAGATGGATGGCTGCATCTGAAATCCAGCGTTGATAACGGAAACAATCCTGGATCAAAACCGGCAATGTTTGTCAACTCCAAGGAGTTTGACTTTAATAAAGCCGGATATTTTGATTTCACGCTCAAACCGGCAAACGGAGATGGACGTTTTGGTGTATATCTCGGATATAACTCAGATAAAGTCGGAATGATGATCGGTTATGATGCCGGCGGATGGTTCTGGCAGAAATACGGAGCAAGCGGAGATCCGTGGTATAGCGGCAGTCGTGTTGCTTCTCCGGCAAGTGGCGTAGAGACAAATGTTCATATTGAATGGACAGCAGATAAAAAAGTAAGCGTTAAGATCGGTGACCAGGTTGTATTTTCAAACGAAGATTTCAGCGGTATTACAGGTCTTGGCAACAAGATCGCGTTCAAGGGCGGAACTTACAGCTCTGCTGTAACAGATGTATATCTGAAAAATATTCACTATACCGGACAGGCAGAGGCAAAAACATATGCTGTAACAGGTAAAGTTCAGGATCAGGATGGAAAAGCAATCTCAAATGCAACGGTAACCGTAGAGGGACAGTCTGTAAGAACCGGTGAAGACGGAAGCTATTCTCTTACTCTGGCAACCGGAAATTATGAGATGACAGTTGCAAGAGACGGATATGAGACTGTTGTAGAAAATATTGCAGTAACAGATGCAGATACAGTATTAGATACCGTTTCTTTAGTAAAATCAGCAGAAGTTGAGACTGAGAAACTGTCAACAGAAGATATGGATGTGTTTGTATCCAAAACTTTCCCGAGTGTTGTAAAATACGAGATGAAAGGCGATCTGGCCGGTAAAGTATTCTACGGACAGTCAGAAAAGATCAACACAGTCAGAATTAACAACAGAGATATCCAGCTGGATGATGCAGATGTAAAAGCAACATTCGAAGGAAATAAAGCAACCTATGTGATGACAGTGAAAGGTGACAGCGTAGATGCAGTGATCACTGCTGAACTTGTTGCTGAAAAGAATACACTGGCATTTAACATCACAGATATCAAGAACAATCTGGAAGACAGCGCAACCGGTAATCCGATCCAGACAATTGAGATTCCGGATCAGAGTCTGGTTTCTGTAAGAAGTTCCCAGGAAGGTGCCAACTTCAAAGGCGCAGCAATGTCTTCTAATACAAGAATCAGCGGTGATACTTATACAGATGTAACAATGGATACATCTATGAACAATGATTATATGTATGGATTCGTATCTAATAATGAGCTGAGTGCAGGTCTGTGGAGTAACTCCGAGCATGATGGAAGTTCTGTGGCAACATCTGTAACCGGTGGTTCCAAAAACACCCGTGTACAGGCTGTGACACAGAAAAAACAGGATTATGTATCTCTGGGACTGGGCAGCTGCGCATGGTATTATCATCGTGTGGTAACTGATTCTCATAACAGAAACTTCATGGTAACAGAAACAGATATGCCGAAGGCAAAAATCATCATCAGCGGTGATATGAATGATGACAGTAAGATTGACTGGCAGGATGGTGCTGTATCATTCCGTTCTATTATGAACAATCCATATAAATGCGAAGAAGTTCCGGAACTGGTAGCTTATCGTATTGCCATGAACTTTGGTGGACAGGCTCAGAACCCGTTCCTGACCTCTCTTGATAATGTAAAACGTGTTGCTTTAAATACAGACGGTCTTGGACAGTCCGTATTATTAAAAGGCTATGCAAATGAAGGTCACGATTCCGCACATCCGGATTATGCTGATATCGGAAAGAGAATCGGTGGCGCTGAAGATATGAATACACTGCTGACCGAGGGTGCAAAATATGGTGCAAGATTTGGTATCCATGTAAATGCAGGTGAGATGTATCCGGAAGCAAAAGCTTTCAAAGATGACAATGTACGCCGTGATTACTACGGAAACCTTAGTTATGGATGGAACTGGCTGGATCAGGCAATCGGTCTTGACAGTCTTTACGATCTGGCTACCGGCGATCGTGAGAAACGTTTTGACGATCTGGAAAAACTGGTAGGACAGAACCTTGACTTCGTATATGTAGATATCTGGGGAAATAATACCGGAAGTAGCAATGATGATTCCTGGCAGACACGTAAACTGTCCAAAGAAATCAATGATAACGGATGGCGTATGGCAAATGAGTGGGGTGTAGCAAATGAGTATGATGCAACATTCCAGCACTGGGCAGCAGATCTTACCTATGGTGGATTCAACCAGAAAGGTCAGAACAGTGAGGTTATGAGATTCCTTCGTAACCACCAGAAAGACTCCTGGGTAGCTGATTATCCGAAATATGGCGGTGCAGCTATGATGCCACTGCTTGGCGGCTATAACATGAAAGATTTTGAGGGATGGCAGGGACGTAACGATTATGATACATATATCACAAACCTGTTCACCCACGATGTAACAACAAAATTCATCCAGCATTATGAGATTATTAAATGGGTAGACGGTGATCCTGTATCAGCAGGTGCAGCTACAAACTGGATTCCGGAGATGGAGATTACCTTAAAGGATGATGACGGAAACAAACTGGTACTGACCAGAGGATCCAATAATCCGGACGATGATGCATACAGAGAGAGAACCATGACTCTGAACGGCAAAATCGTTGCAAAGGGCGCACCTTCCCGCGGTGACCGTACAGATTCCGATATTCAGAACGGCCGGAATCGTGGTACAGAGAGCTATCTGCTTCCATGGATCTGGGATTCAGAGACAGGTGAGAAAGTAGCTGCTGATAAAGAGAAACTGTATCACTGGAATACACAGGGCGGTACAACCACATGGGATCTTCCGGAAGGATGGACCAACCTGAAAGACGTAAAAGTTTACAAACTGACAGACCTTGGTAAGACAGAAGAGAAGACTGTAGAAGTTAAAAATGGTCAGGTTACATTAGAGGCTGAGGCTGAGACTCCATATGTCGTATGCAAAGGTGAAGAAGGAAATATTAATGTAACATGGAGCGAAGGCATGCATATCACAGATGCAGGCTTCAACGGTGGTGTGAAATCTCTGGAAGCAAACTGGACAAAAGCAGGCGACGGCAATGCAGAGATTGCTAAGAGCCAGTACAGCAACCCGATGCTGAAACTCAGCGGAGATATTTCCATGACTCAGGAACTGACAGGTCTGAAACCGGGACAGCGCTATGCAGTACTTGTAGGTGTAGATAACCGCAGTGACAGCAAAGCTTCCGTGACTGTAAAAGCAGATGGTAACGTTCTTGATACAAACTATACAAAAAAATCTATCGCAAAGAACTATGTAAAAGCTTATACACACAGCAATTACAGTGCAACCGTAGACGGAAGCAGTTACTTCCAGAACATGTATGTATACTTTACAGCTCCGGAGAGCGGAAAAGTTACTTTGACACTGGCAAAATCCGCAGGCGACGGTGATGCATATTTTGATGATGTACGTGTGGTAGAGAACAATGCTCAGAATATTACCAAAGATGAGTATGGTAATGTCGTAAAATTTGAGCAGGATTTCGAGAACAATGTACAGGGTATTTATCCGTTCGTTATAAGTGGTATCGAGGGCGTAGAGGATAACAGAATCCATCTGTCCGAGCTGCATGCTCCGTATACACAGGCTGGCTGGGATGTTAAGAAGATGGACGATGTCCTGGATGGAAACTGGTCTGTAAAAGTCAATGGTCTGACACAGAGAAATACACTTGCATACCAGACAATTCCGCAGAACTTCCGTTTTGAGCCGGGTGTAACTTACAAAGTAAGCTTCGATTATCAGACAGGAAGTGATGATACTTACGGTGTTGTAGTTGGTACCGGTGAGTACAAAGGCGCAACAAGACTTGAAACTCTGAAAAAACAGATGGGTCCGGATCAGGATGGTCATTATGAGCGTCTGATTACCGGTGATATGTCAGGACAGACCTGGTTTGGTATCTATTCTACAGGTAATGCACCGGATCTTCAGGGAACAAGCGGAAGTGAAGCAAACTTCGGCGGATACAAGGAGATCGTTCTGGATAACCTTGTAATTGAGCGTGTAGATGAGGATATCAATAAAGAAACTCTTCAGGGTCTTATTGATAAGGCAGAAGGTCTGGAAAGAACAGATTATGACAAAGATGCATGGAAAGTTCTTGCAGATGCTGTTGTAAATGCAAAAGTTGCTGTAAATAAAGATAAGACAGATGCACATGATATTCAGACTGCTTACTATGAGCTGAAAGCAGCACTGGATTATGTGGAAGGATACAAGCTTGATCCGGAAGCTAAGAATGATATCTCCGTTAAAGGCGCAAGAGCTACTGCATTCAGTGAAGACAGCGGTACTTACGGATCCAACTATGGAAAAGCTTCCTATGTACTGGATGGTAACACGAGTACGGCATGGATGACAGCTTACAGTGGTTATAATACAACAATCAAAAATAATGAAGGATGGATCGATATTCAGTATCCGGAGCCGCATACGGTAGACGGACTTCGTTACCTGCCGGGACCAAGCATTGGTGGAGATTTTACATCGATTACCACATATGAGATTTCTGTAAAAACAGCTGATTCTGATGAGTATCAGGTTGTAGCAACAGGTGACTGGGCAAATACAGCAGGATGGAAGACCGCTGAATTTGCACCGGTAGAGAATGTTACAAATATTAAACTTCTTGCAAAAGCTGCAAACCCGACAAACTGGTGGGCAGTAGCTTCAGAGATTCGCGCAACAAGCAAATCAGAAGCAGAAGCAGGAAATAAACCAGGGGCAGAAGTTGTAAATAAAGATGCTCTGAATAAACAGATCGAAGCTGTAAAAGCTCTGGATAAAGATAACTATGCAGCAAATGATGCATGGAAGACTCTGGAAGCAAAACTGGCAGCAGCAGAGAAAGTAAGTGCAGATAAAGATGCAACAACTTATGATGTAAAACTTGCACTTGCAAACCTGAAAGACGCACTTGGTGACATTCAGTTACTTGGCGCAGATTACAGCAAAGTAGATGCCGCAATCGCAAAAGTTCCGGCTGATTTAAGTATCTACACAGAAGAAAGTGTAGCAGCACTGAATGAAGCACTCAATGCAGTAAACAGAGACCTTGATATCACAAAACAGAGTGAAGTAGACAAGATGGCAGCAGCTATCAAGAAAGCTATTGCAAATCTGAAGATCGCTCATGCAGATGGTCTTGCAAATGAAGCAGCAGAAGATGGTAACTGGTATGTTTACAAAGATGGAAGCGTAGACACTACTTATACAGGACTTGCAGCTAATACTTATGGCTGGTGGTATGTAGAAGGTGGTAAAGTTAACTTCAACGCAAGCGGACTTGTAGCAAATGAGTATGGCTGGTGGTATGTTCAGAATGGAACCATCGACTTTGGTTATACAGGACTTGCAGCAAATGAGTACGGCTGGTGGTATGTAGAAGGTGGCAAGATCAACTTCGAGCATACAGGACTTGTAGCAAATGAGCACGGCTGGTGGTATGTAGAAGGTGGCAAGATCAACTTCAATGCAAACGGACTTGTAGCAAATGAGTATGGCTGGTGGTATGTTCAGGGTGGACAGATCAACTTTAACTTCAACGGTATCGTAGCAAACGAGAATGGCTGGTGGTATGTACGCAACGGAATGATCGACTTCAACTTCAACGGACTTGCAGCAAATGAAAACGGCTGGTGGAAATTCGAAGGCGGCAAGATTGATTTCAACTTCAATGGCGCAGCTCAGAATGAGAATGGCTGGTGGTATGTTCGTGGAGGAAAGATTGATTTCTCCTATAACGGAACCGTAAAAGTTGGTGGAAAGACCTATACAGTTACAGGTGGAAAACTGAACGTTTAATACAATGCAGTGATTCGTTTGTAAAAGACATAAAAGAATACTTGAAAAAGTAAGAAAAATGGGCGTCGCAGGAAAGTGCGGCGCCCGTTTTGCAATATTTTTTTATCAAACGAAAAGAAAAAGTATCGTTCTTAATAATAGTCTTTGATATAAGATTTCCGGTAACTGGAGGGTGTTTCTCCAATGATGGTCATAAACAGTTTGGAGTAGTGCTGGGAATCCTTGAAGCCTACCAGCTGTGCAATCTCTGTCAGTGATTTGTCCGACTGCATCAGTTCAATGGACTTATTGATCCGGTAAATATTGATATAGTTGGACAATGTAATGTTCATATATTTTTTGAACAACGTACTCAGATATCTTACGGAAATCTGAAGTTCTTTGGCGATATCTTCCTGATGAATCTTGTACATATAATTTTTATGGATGTGATCCAGAGTATATGCCACATAGCTGTTCTGGATATTTGGATCCACAAAATGGTGATCCGGCTGCTTCTTGTCCAGGATATGGAGCATGATATTCATCAGAGCCAGATTGATATTGGCAGCGGAAAACAGGCTGTCCGAGGAAGTGTGCAGATCAATGACTTTCTGCAGACAGTCGTCCAGGACAGAATCCGATTTCTGATGGTAGTATGTCTTAAAATGAAAGTGTATCGCATGCATCATGCTGATGGGATAGATTCCGCTGTTATCCAGAATGACATTGGCAAAGGTTTCCGGCCGGAAGTGAATCTGCTGGAATTCACAGTCACTGTCTTTTCCAAGATAAAAGGAATGTACAACGTTAGGGAGAATCATGATAAAATCTCCGGTATTGCATGTGATGGTTTCTGTGCCGATATCCATATAGCAGAAGCCGGAGAGAATCCGGTAAAACTCGATCGTTGTATGGATGTGTGCCCCAAATCGGAATCCCGCTTTTTCCCGGCGTGTCAGTGCACCTGTCAGAACATCCGCGGACAGGGGCAGGGTTAATTGTTTTTCAGTTAAATTCGAACTCATGTCGGAGCCATCTCCTTATCCGTAAAACATAAATTGTTTACTGTTTCTGTTTATTATAGCAGAAAGCCATCCATTTGGCGAGAGGTAGTTCCCGATGCAAGAGCTGTTTTGACACCCAAATCCTATGATGTTGGGGTCAAAAGATGCCTTACGAATTGTTCCGTACTTTGTACTCCTACAATTCTACCCAATATTCGCATATCGTGAAGCTGATGCTCCACTTTTCAGACTTTTTCTCCGGAGTTGGAAATAAAAAAATCTTGCAAGATGTATAAAGTTAGATTATAATAGTTTACGTTGCAATGGAGAAATGTTTTTCTCCGCTTTTTTTATGGAATATAGATAGTATAAATTTTTAGGAGGGAAAGTTAGTATGAAAAACTTAAATCGCTGGGTATATGCGATCATCGGTGTTATCACTCTGCTTCTCGCAGGTCTGGTATACGCATGGTCCGTTATGTCCAAATCAATCGGTGCTTCCCGTCCGGACTGGACAGCAGCACAGTTATCTATGACATTTACCATGGTTATGGCATTTTTCTGCATTGGATGTCTGATTGCCGGAATGATGGCAAAAAAAGTCAGTCCGAAGATCTACATTATTCTTTCAGGAATTTTATTTTTAGCAGGATTTATGCTTGCTTCCACAACAGGTGCTTCACCGGCAACACTGTATCTTGGTTTCGGTATCCTGTGTGGTCTTGGTGCAGGATTCGCTTATAATGCAGTTATGAGTACCATGTCTTTGTGGTTCCCGGACAAACAGGGCCTGATCTCCGGTATCCTTCTGATGGGATTTGGCCTGAGCAGTTTTATTATCGGTAAAGTATTCGCTGCTGTTACACCGTCTGACGGAACAGACAAATGGCAGGCTACATTCCGTGTTCTTGGTATTATTATTGTAATCGTAATGGTAATCTGCAGCTTCTTCTTCGTAAAACCGGAAGCTGGTTATAATCCGGGTGCAGGTTCCGCGAAAGCAAAAGCAGTCCGTGAGCCGGCATGTGAAGTAAATACCGGCAAAATGGCAACTATGCCGACTTTCTGGTTCTACTATATCTGGGCAATTCTGGTAAGTGCTGCAGGTCTTGCACTGGTTTCCCAGGCAAGTGGTATTGCAAGTCAGGTTGGTACAACCGTATCTGACGGAAATATTGCGACTGTGGTAGGTCTGATCTCTATTTTCAATGGTATCGGCCGTGTAATCTTCGGTGGCTTATTTGATAAAAAAGGTTACAGATTCACCATGATCCTGGATATGATCATTTTCATTGTTGCTGCTCTGATCCTTGTGCTTGCACTGGTAAGCGGTAACTTTGCGTTTATCGTAATTGGATTTGTGGTAGGCGGACTTGCTTATGGTGGAGTTACACCGACCAACTCAGCGATCATCAGTGATTTCTTTGGCCGTGAAAATTACTCCATGAACTTTTCACTGATCAATACAAACCTGCTGATTGCATCTTTTGCTTCTACTATCGCAGGTAAACTGTACGATGCAAGCGGATCCTTCATGACAACGATTTTCATGATGATTATCGTAACTGTTCTTGGATTTGTTGCATCCTTCGGTGTACGCAGACCGAAAAACAAATAAGAATTAAAAATCCTAAGAAAGTGGAGGGACTCTTTTGAGTGCCAGCCACTTTCTTTTTTTGTAAAAATGAGTTACAATGGGCGAAGCCAGAAAACAATATTACAGCCGGATGATTTGCTTAGAAGTTTGGCTGGAAGGAATGTGAAAGATATGAAGATAGTTTTTTTAGATGATAATTCAATAGGAACAGACATTGACCTTAGCGGATTTGAGGTGTTGGGCGAAGTGGTCCGCTATGGAAGCAGCAAGCCGGAGGAAGTGCCGGATCGTGTACAGGACGCAGATGTGGTTATCGTCAATAAGATGGAGATCAATGAGCAGACCATTGGTACTGCCCGCAACCTGAAACTGGTATGTGTAACTGCTACGGGCACGAATAATCTTGACAAAAAGTTTCTGGAAGAGCGGAATATTGCATGGCGGAATGTGGCAGGCTATTCTACGGAATGTGTGGCACAGCATACATTTGCGCTGCTGTTTTATCTGCTTGAAAAGATGCCTTATTATGACAATTATGTCAAATCAGAGAAGTATGTAAATGATTCCATGTTTACGCATTTTGCAAATCATTTTCACGAACTCGGTAAAATGACCTGGGGTATCATCGGTCTGGGAGCGATTGGAAAACGGGTGGCAGATCTGGCAAAAGCCTTTGGCTGCCATGTGATCTATTATTCTACTTCCGGGAACCATACGGAGGAGACTTATGAGCGTGTGGATTTTGACACGTTACTTACCACATCAGACATCGTATCCGTGCATGCACCGCTCACAGAGCAGACAGAGCATCTGATGAATGCGGCAGCTTTTGCAAAAATGAAACATAGCGCAATTTTTATCAATGTGGGACGTGGGCCAATCGTGGTGGAAGCAGATCTGGCGGATGCACTGGAGCAGGGAACGATTGCGGCAGCAGGACTGGATGTGCTGAGTGTGGAGCCGATGCGTGAAGACAATCCGCTGCGCCGCATCAAGGATAGTGAGAGACTTGTGATCACACCGCATATTGCATGGGCGGCTGTGGAGACACGCAAGCGTCTGATGGAGATTATTTTACAACAGGTGAAGGAGTTTTTTGAACGCAGATAAGCATTCCCCCGCTTCAAGTGCGCGGAGCACTAAGCGGCGGGTGAGGGGGATGCTTATGTCAGTGGGAGTTGAAAGCTCCCACTGACAGATCGCGAAGCGACTGCGTTCATGAGCAAGTAGCGAAGCGGATTGCGAATGTCCGCTTTACGAGGAAGGTAAATAACGAGAACAAAGATTGTTTCAAGTCAAACGCATGTGAGACGGGTTACGATGGAAGGAGAACGGACCTTTATGAAAAATAAAAAATTACTGGCGAAGCTGATCTTTGTGGCGATTCTGCTCCTGATCATCTGGTATACCTTCAAGGATTCGGCAGAGGACATCGTAGAACAGCTTGGAAAAACATCACTGACTGTGCTGGTGGCCATTATGGCAGCGACAGTGATCTATCATCTGTTCGAGGCATGGATCACCTATTCACTGGCTCGCAGATATAATCCGAAATTCAAATACCGGGAAGCAGTTTACTGTGCTTTCTACTGCTCTTTTTACCGTCTGTCTACACTGGGAAGCGGTTCCGGCGTGGCAGCAATTGTGTATCTGGGAAAAAAGGGCGTGGGATATTCGGAAGCAACCGGACTTTACATGATCCAGTACATGGTGCACAAAGTCAGCGTTGCGTTGTTCAGCGGACTTTTGTTCGTGTTAAACTGGAAAGTAATGTCGTGTAATTACAGAGAATATGGCGTGTACCTTGGTCTGGCATATCTGCTGACTGCCATCATCAGTATTGCGCTGATTATTTTTGCCGTGTCGGCGAAATCACACAAACTGATTCTGGCGATCGTGCGTCATTTCAACAAGAGCGGCAGACTGACACCGGCTTTGACGAAACTGGAGCAGAGTTGTGATATTATGGAGAAATCCACATCAAAATTACTGAAGGACGTGCCATCGCTGATTTCCATGGTGCTGAAAAATATGGCAAAGTTGTGCTTCTGGTACTGTGTTCCATTTTTGATCCTGTTTGGAAGCAATGAAATCTCGTTGCTGGATTCCCTTTCCATCACATCTCTGTCTGTCATGACAGCGGCAGTTATTCCGACACCGGCAGGAATCGGAGCCGTAGAGCTGATCATGACGAACCTGTTTGCTGTGCTGGTGGGTGTACACAAAGCGGGAGCGATTACAGTGCTGTATCGTGTGGCAACCTTTATTTTCCCATTTGTGGTAGGTGGTGTGCTGATTCTGATCAGTAAAGTGGTACATCGTCACAAATAAGATGTGTTTTGGAGTTTTCTTTACGAAAAGAATGAAAGTCGGATGGATGGAAATAGAAACAGAAAAAAAGCCGTGTGGAACAGATAAACGTATCTGCGCTGCACGGCTCTTTCTTTTTGCAGTGGACTGAGTAAAGCGGACATTCTTGAATTGAAATTTTTATCTCAGTCGAGAAGACTCCCACTTCTGCAAGTGGTGAGTAATAACAAGCCTTTCTCAGTGGGAGTACAATCTCCGACTGAGATAAACGCTCCGCGAGGATGTGCAGTGATTCTGAGAAGAATATGTCAGCTTTCGCTGACCAGAATCACGCACCAAGTCTCACGTGCGTTCGACTTGAAATAAAATAAGACGAAACAGCGGTCAGGTTCGTGTTATCAGTGAAAGGAGTTAAGGGGGACATGAAGGTACTTACAAAAGAGCAGATGGAAGAAATCTACCGACGCAATTGCGATATGATATACCGTGTCTGTCTGCTTCAGCTGAAACATGAACAGGACGCACTGGATGCAGTGTCGGAGACCTTTGTGCGGTTGTTTCAGAAAAAACCGGATTTCGCAGATACGGAACATGAAAAAGCCTGGCTGATCCGCACGGCCATCAATTACTGCAAGGATGTACAGAAAAGTTTCTGGAAGCGAAAGCGTAATGCCTATGATGCAGCGGCAGAGCAGATGCTGCAGTCGGTGCAGACACCTTCAGAGGACAGAGAAGTGCTGCGGGCGATATGGAGACTACCTCCTGCACATGCGGAACTTTTATATCTGCATTATTATGAGGGATACAGTATTGAGGAGATTGCAGTAATCATGCATAAAAATGCGTCAACGCTGCGATCGAGGCTGAGCAGGGCAAAAGAACTGCTGAGAAAGGAGCTGGGAAAAGATGGATAAACGTTGCAGGAATGCTTTTGATACACTCTGTATGTCAGAGGAAAAAAAAGAACAGGTCTTTGAGGATATCTGTGAAAAATGTGAAAAGAGAAAAACGCACCGGTTTCCGAAAATCGCAGTGGCAGCATGTATTCTGGCGGTGGCTGTTCCGACGGTTGGAATTGCGGGAGAGAAGATATCAGCGTATGTTATGTCTTTGAAAAAGGATCAGATGCATGCGGTATTTCAGATATCAGACAGTGCAGATGAGGGCACAGGAGAGCAGAAGGTGGCATTGGAATATGTGAAACTGAATGTGACAGATCTCGTTGGTTATACAAGGGAGCAGGATAAGGGACTGGATGAAATGAACGTCATTCATTTTCGTTCCGAAGAATATCCGGATACACAGGGACTGTATATTGAAATTTTGCAGATTGACTGCGATACCGATCAGTTTTATGAGCGGAACGTTATGAACACACAGGAGATGGTATGGAACGGACAAAAGGCGGTCTACATGAGACAGAGTAATTTGGCTGAGAGTCAGTATAGCGCAGGTGCAGAAGGAAAAGAAGTCGCTGTTTTTTATGAAAATTATGGCTATGCACTGCTCATTCAGGGCGTGGGAATGGAGAACATGAGTGATCAGGAGTTTCTTACGCTAGTGCAGAGCTTTACGCTTTCACCTGCCACAGAAGAAACTGCGGATGTGGTACAGTCGATGTCAGAGTATATCGCGCAGATGAAGCATAGGGAGCAGATTGATGCGACAGAAAATGAAGTGCTGCGCAGTTTCCCAACAGATAAAATGTGTGATGTGGGGGATACGCAGATATATAATGGTATCAGTTATCGTATAGATGCTGTTGAAGTGCGGGATAATCTGAGAAATCTGGATCAGAATGGATACCGGGATGATGTATCGGAAAAACTGAAAAATGGTGTCGGGGTAGATGAAAACATGCAGCTTCAGTCCTATGAGCGTGAAATCATTGCATTCGGGAACGGTTATGACAAGCCGCTCACATATGTGGAGAAAACAGAGCATGTGATACCAAAGCTGGTGCTTGTAACAATGACGATTCAGAATATGTCTTATGAAGATGAAGAGGATATGCTACCGGTGGCAAATCCGCTGACGTATATCAAAAAAACTGTTGATCATACAGAGTTTGACTGGCGGGAGTTTGAGCGTGGCGACCGGAATCTTTATTACCGGGATAATATGCCGATATGGATTTCAGACAGCGAAGGCGGAAGCTGGTATTACTGTAAGAAAATGAAAAAGGGAGACTGTGTGACACTTCAGCTTGGATATCTGGTAGACGAGGATATGTTGGATAAAATGGTAATGGAGCTGAACTGCGGAGACGGATTGCATGATGGTGCATGGAACTTTATCGATATGCGTTCTGCGGCGGAATAGACTGAAAATATATGATAAAATAGTGTAGAGAATTTTGGGTATTTTTTCCTGTGAAGCGATTGTTAGCAAGCCGGACAGAATACCCAGTATTCGTTTATATTTGAATGAATTGTTTTGAAAACCATTAAAACAAGTGTTTTTTGACTTGAAAAACCATCAAAATAATGGTTTAATAAAAAAGAGGTGGTATGTCATATGAATAATCCAAATTTTGCGATTCAGAAATATGTGACCGGTTCAGATATAAAAAGAGTACGAAAGACATTGCGACTAACGCAGAAGAAATTTGCAGAGTTAGTAGGTGTTTCCAAAGCAACGATGGAACGATGGGAGACGAAAGAAGATAAAATTACAGGACCGGTTGTTTTGCTGTTAAAAATATTAGAAGATCATCCGGAGTATGTTACGAAAATACAGATTCCGGATAAGAAATACGGTTTGCGTATGTGGTATATGCATGAACAGGAAATATGTACGCTGATTGATGTAGATGAACTCAGAAAAAGAGTGAGAATTAAAAATTATACAGATAATATTATGTTCCAGGCATTTGGAAACTTGAAAGAGCCGACTTACGAAGATTATGAGGTTTTTTTGGAGTCACGCTGCTTTCCCAAAAGCCGTGATAAAATGAAACTCATTTTAAAAGATCTGGATCTGCCGTTTTATGATCCGCTGATGATTATTCAGAAGACGGAAGGCAGAATGGCAGAAGATCATTTTTGGATTCAAATAGAGAGGTAACAGACCGATGATTGAGTTGTTTGAACAGAATGAGAGAAAAGCAGACAGACAATCCTCCAAGGGAAATCAGCTGAAGTGGGAAAATAACGGAATCTGGTACAAAGCAGATTGTACAGGATATGAAGGACTTGCTGAGTATATGATCTCGCATTTACTGAAATTCTCTTCTTTACAAAAAGATGAATTTGTTCTGTATGATTATGAACGGATAAAATACAAAAATATATTTTATAATGGTGTAAAGAGTAATAATTTTTTATATGATGACTGGCAGATTATTACGTTGGAGCGTCTGTTCCACAATTTTTTCCAGAAGAGTTTGTATGAGGCTGTATGGCATATACAATCTTCGGTGGAAGATCGGTTCAATTTTCTGGTGACGCAGGTGGAGCGTATTACGGGATTGAAAGATTTTGGAATTTATTTAAATAAATTGATGACGATTGATGCGGTATTTGTAAATGAAGATCGACATATGCATAATGTGGCTGTATTGATGAGTCAGAAGGGTGAATTTTCATATTGCCCCATTTTTGACAATGGAGCTGGATTGCTTTCTGATACAAGTATGGATTATCCGTTGGGAACAGATTTATATGATGCACTTTCGGAAGTGCGGGCAAAAACAATCAGTGGCAGCTTTGAAGAACAAATGGATGTCTCAGAAGATGTATGTGGAATGAATCTGCATTTTAGCTTTACAAAAAAGGATGTGGAACAGATACTAAATGAAATACCGGGTTACTCTGATCAGGAGAAAGAGAGAGTGCGGGATATTTTATTTGAGCAGATGCGTAAGTATAAATATTTGTTTAAAAATTGATTCGCGGTACAAATAGAATATGATACAGCGTAAATTAAAGAATACCGGCTGTTTTTTCCTGTGAAGCGATTATTAGCGCACAGGACAAAATAGCCGGTATTCTTTTTCCATACATCACTTTAACATTTGCCTTTTGAAGTTGTTGGAATTGGTACCTTATCGTGGCAGATTCCACTCAAAATGTTTTGCCAGGTAACGGATGACCAGCACCAGGCAGAATCCGATCAGTGCTGCAGCATTTTCCGGTATGAAATGATACAGAATATAGTATCCGATAATACCGAAGATGCATGCAGTGGCGTAGATGTGTTTTTGCAGAACATACGGAATCTCGCCGGCCAGCAGATCACGCAGAATTCCGCCGCCCACACCCGTGATCAGACCCACAAATGCGATCAGCAGAAACTGATCTGTATTCAGAAAACGGATGGTTGTTTCCATACCGAGGATTGTAAATGCTGCAAGTCCGAGGGTGTCAGACAGAAACAGCAGGTTGTGGTACATAATATCGGTACGGCGGGCGATTTTTTCGGTAACCGTATGGCGGTTGTGGATTTTCCAGATGATAAATACAACCACAGCAGTAATGGATGAAATTACTGTACATTTCGGATTCTGAAACATGGCAGGCGGGGTGTTCCCAATGACGATGTCGCGGATGGCACCGCCACCCACAGATGTGACAATGCCGAGAATCAGAATGCCGAACAGATCCATTTCCTTTTTGATGGCCAGCATGCTTCCGGATATTGCAAATGCTATTGACCCAATGATTTCAAATACAGACATTAAGTTTGTCACGTTAATATCCTCCCCCTCTTGTGTGCATCTGTAAGAGCAATACATTTAACATATCACACTTATTATTTTGCTGTCTACTATAAAATGCAGGCTGTTTTTGTGCCGACGGAAACGAAGAGCAGACTTGCAGAGATGTACAGAAAAAGATGTTATGCATCGCATGACGTGCATTTCGCAGCAAGAATACCGAGGGCTTTCTTGAATGTTACAGTTTACTCAGAATTGTGTATTTGTAAAAGCGATCATGTATAAGTAAAGGATAAACTGGCATGGTTAAAAACACAAAAACTGGAAGTGTTAAAAATACCAATAGACAGGTAAGATAGACATTAAGTAAATCATCGATGAAAATACAAGTAACAATATAATAATGTACAATCAGTTGTTTTTCTGATCTTTATTGCATTTGTATCTATAAGGAGAAGCAAAGGCAGTGATTGCGAGATAAGGAGTGTTTGTTATGGACAATCATTATAATCATTTTAAAAAGATTGACGCTCATTCCCACATTGGAAAATTTGGCAGTCCGTTCAACATTGACTTTGATCTGCAGCGTCTGACAGAGCAGATGGAAGCGTATAATATCGAAAAAACAATTTTATGTCCGGCAGGATGTCATCTGAATGAAGAATTGAAAACAGCTTACCAGGCAGCTCCGGACAAGATCATCCCACTTTGCTGGGTCAATGCCAATGAAGGACAGGAAGCGTATGATATGCTGGAGCATTATCTGCGGGATGAGAATTTTGCAGGTGTGAAGATGCAGCCGTTATTTGATGCGTTTACCGCAGATTCACCGATGGTAGATCCGATCATGGAGCTTGCAGAGGCGTATAAGAAACCGGTATTTATCCACTGTGGACATCCGCCTTTTTCCTTGCCGTGGCAGATCGGCCTGTTGGCAGAGCGGCATCCGCATGTACCAACTGTCATGATCCATATGGGTCACGGACACGGTGTTTATATTGATGGAAGTCTGAATATGGCATATAAATATGACAATCTGTTTCTGGAAGTATCCGGAATGCCGATGGGCTGTCAGATCAAAAACGCCTATGACACCGTTGGCAGTGAGCGTGTAATGTTTGGTATTGATTCGCCATTCCACCATCCGAGCGTGGAAATCCAGCGTGTATATTCCTGTGGTCTGAATGATGCACAGCTGGAAGACGTATTTTATAACAATGCGAAGAAATTTATGGAGTTAAAGACCATTTAACAAAAAATGTGAATTTGGAGAAGTTCCATTTTTGAACCGAATGTAAATGGAGAATGATAAACTGTAATAAGAAAAAGTCAGACATGATTTTTGGGGGTAAATGAGAGGAGAAGACATATGAACGCACAGACAAATGTAAATAATTCCGGACAGAAAATCCGGACCGTAGATATCACAGTGACAGCTGCAATGGCTGCGCTGGTATTTTTAGGAACTTATATTTTTAAAATCCCGACAATCAGTGGTTATGTACATCTGGGAGATTGTATGATCATCCTGACGGTTGCTTTATTCGGTATGAAAAAAGGCGCGGTTGCAGGTGCTATCGGTGGCGGATTATCTGATTTTATCGGGGGATATTTTTACTGGGTAGTTCCGACATTGTTGATCAAATGTATGTGGGCACTGGTTATGGGACTGATCATGCATAAGATTCTGAAAGACAGAAAAGGAGCTTTTCTGATCGGTGCGGTATCAGGCGGTGTCCTTCACATCATTGCCTATACGCTGGTAAGAGCAGCCCTGTATGGCGGACGTACAGCCATTATTGAGATTCCGGCACTGACATTCCAGACAGGTGCAGGTATCGTAATTGGTTTTGTTATTTATATGCTACTGAAAAAATCCGGCGTAGCAGGCCGCTTATCTGGTATGTTAGGTTAAAAAATGTCCGCTTTACCGGATATATGCCCTTTCGAGAAGAAAGGGCATATTTGTTGAAAGAAAAAATACGTTTCGTGTTGCGCGGGCAAGGTTAAGTATGTATAATTACTAAAAGGTGATCAGGGAAAGGTGTGTATTTATGAAAAACGAAATTCAGATTGATTTACAGCCTGTGCAGACAAGAAGGGCGAGTGAAGAAATATATAATCAGATCCGGCAGTTAATCCTGGATGGAGAAATTCATCCGGGGGAGCGGCTTCCGTCTGAGCGAAAGATGATGGATATGATGCATCGCAGTCGGCCGACGATCCGGGAGGCTATGCGTATGCTGGAGCGGGAAGGTTATATTAAGATTTATTCCGGCAGCAGCGGAGCGGTGGTGCAGGAGATTAATGTGGATAATGCGGTGCAGTCTCTTGAGACGATCATCCAGATGAAGCATATGAAGATTGAGGAGATTCTGGAATTTCGTCGTCTGACGGAGTGTGAGGCGGCAAGACTTGCTTCTGAGCGTCGTACTGCAGAAGATCTGGAGAAGATGAAAGAGATTCTGCAGCGTTCCGAGAATGTTCTTGGGGAGTCGGACGCATTCATTGCCTGTGATCTGGAGTTTCATCTGGCATTGGCAGATGCATCCCATAACGCAATGTATTCCATTATGATGCAGGTGTGCAGAAATGTGATCGGAGAATCTTTATCCGATATTCTGATAAAAGGCACAGAGGAAGAACAGAAGATGCGTTACCAGAGAATTCTGGATGTACATAAGGAGACGTATATCGCCATCAAGAATCAGCATGGCGCAGAGGCAGCCCGTCTGCTGACGATACATCTGACAAATGCAGAATCTGATTTTGTGGGAAGAAAGTACTGATTAGATAGAAAATTAGTAGAATAAGTCAAAAAGTAAATAGGATAAGGAGAGAAGCATTGATTCTGGCAGAACTGTCAGTTTTGTTGCTTCTCTATTTTTGTGCAAAAGAAGTTGTATTTCTCAGCAAACAGTTCTATAATAGCTATATAACTGGTAAGACCAGACGAAAGGAATCAACACAGAAATAAAGTGCTGCAAAAGTGAAAAATTTTTGAACTACTGTGAAAAGCAGTTTCAGCATCTGTCAAGATGATAAGAGGAAATGTTGGTTGAGAGGAGAAGAAGAATGAAGATCGTTGTGTGTATCAAACAGGTTCCGGGTACCAGTCAGGTAGAGATCGATCCGGAAACAGGTGTATTAAAACGTGATGGTGCAGCAGCCAAGATCAATCCGTATGATCTGTATGCATTAGAGACTGCGATGCGTCTGAAAGAGCGCTGCGGGGGAACCGTAACCGCAGTAACGATGGGGCCGCCTCAGGCAGAGGCTATGATGAAAGAAGCTTATATGATGGGCGTGGATCAGGCGTATGTATTTACAGACCGTACTTTCGCAGGTGCGGACGTGCTGGCAACCTCCTATACATTGGCTCAGGGGATTACATCCATTTGTGATTATGACATGATCATTTGTGGAAAGCAGACTACGGACGGTGACACTGCTCAGGTAGGACCTGCCATGGCAGAGTACCTTGGAATCCCATGTGCAGCATGGGTTGGTGAAATCACTGATGTAGATGAAGATTTTGTTACTGTCGGACAGGATTTCGTCAATGTACGTCAGCTGGCAAAAATGAAATTGCCATGTCTGATCACTGTGGAAAAAGATATTTACACTCCGCGACTTCCGTCCTATCGCCTGAAAGCAGCAACGAAGGATCGCAAAGTTGAGATGATCACGTTTGCAGACTTTAAGGATCAGGATGTGACACATTATGGATTGAAAGGATCTGCCACTTCCGTAGAACGCATTTTCCCGCCGGAAAGCCACGATGGGCAGATTTTTATGAAAGGATCTGCCGAGCAGACAGCCGGTGAACTGGCAGATATTTTTGCAGAGAGAAAATACATATAATTGTTCAGGCAGAAGCGAAAAATTTGTTATTGCTCATCACTTGCAGAAGTGGGAGCATGTCACGATGTATTCTCGGAAACGGAGGAAAAAGATGGCAACATTAAATTTTAACCAGGAGCAGTGCATCCTTTGCGGGCAGTGTGTAGAAAAATGTCCCTTCGGAGCATTGGAGATCCTAGACAATAAGATAGAAATCAATGCATCCTGTAAGATGTGTAAACTGTGCGTGAAATCATGTCCGGTACAGGCAGTTTCGCTGGTAGAGGATGCAGTGAAACAGACAGTGGACAAAGACGCATGGAAGGGCGTTATGGTTTTTGTAGAGCAGGAGGAGAGCGGTATCCATCCGGTAGCGTTCGAGCTGATCGGAAAAGCGAGAGAGCTTGCTGCAAAGATCAATCATCCGGTGTATGCGGTGCTGATCGGCGGCGGGCAGGCAAAGGAACAGGCGCAGACGTTGCTGGAGTACGGTGTGGATAAAGTATATGTCTATGCACATGAAGCATTGGCACATTTCCGCGGGGATGTGTATACAAACATCATGGAAGATTGCATCAAAACTGTAAAACCGACGGTTGTTCTGGTCGGAGCAACTTCTCTGGGACGTTCCCTGGCACCGGCCTGTGCCACACGTTTCCGTACCGGTCTGACCGCAGACTGTACGGTACTGGATATGAAAGAAAATACCGATCTGGTGCAGATCCGTCCGGCGTTTGGCGGAAATATCATGGCACAGATCATTACAACAAATACCAGACCGCAGTTCGCAACCGTTCGTTATAAAGTAATGAATGTTGCAGAAAAAACAGAACCGAACGGTGAGGTCGTAACCTGCGAAGTAACTGATGAAATGCTGGAATCCGGTATGGAAGTTATCAGTACAGAAATTGTGGAAAAAATAAAAGGGATTGAGGAAGAAGATGTGCTGGTTGTTGCAGGCCGTGGTGTGAAAAAACAGGAAGATTTAGGCCTGCTGCAGGAGCTGGCAGATGCCCTTGGCGGACAGCTGGCAACTACGCGCCCGTTGGTGGAAAAAGGATGGAACGATGTGACAAAGCAGATCGGACTTTCCGGACGTACCGTAAAACCGAAACTGATCATTACCTGTGGCGTTTCCGGAGCGGTACAGTTTGCCGCAGGTATGGATGGAGCGGAGTGCATCGTAGCCATTAATACCGATACGGAAGCGCCGATCTTCAAGATCGCAAATTATTGTATTACCGAAGATTTATACCGTGTGGTACCGGCGCTGACAGCAGCAGTGCGGGCAAAACAGCAGTAAAGGGGGATGTCGAAAATGGAATATCAGGTAATTACACCGGAAGGTGTGGAATATTTAAAAAGTGTGACAGCCCCGGACCGTGTTTTTTACGGGGACGAGATCGAATATGATTATGCGCATGACGAGATGCCGGATTTCGGAACCCATGCGCCGGATGTACTGGTGGAAGTTCTGAGCACTGAGGAAGTGTCCAAAGTGATGCGTTATGCCTACGAGCATTGTATTCCGGTAACTCCACGGGGAGCCGGAACTGGTCTGTCCGGTGGTGCTGTGCCGATTTACGGAGGCATCCTGCTCTGTACGGAAAAAATGAACAAGATCCTGGAGTGGGATCTGGATACAATGACGGTTGTCATTGAGCCGGGTGTGCTGGTTATGGAACTGGCAAATGCCGCACAGGAAAAAGGTGTGTTTTATCCGCCGGAGCCGGGGGAAAAGACAGCTTCCGTTGGTGGAAATGTTATGACAAATGCCGGTGGTATGAAAGCCGTAGGCTATGGCGTTACGAGAAACTATGTGGTTTCCATGGAATGTGTGATGCCAAACGGTGACGTGATGCAATTTGGAAGCAACGTAGCGAAAAATACATCCGGATATGATATCAAGGATCTGGTGATCGGTTCCGAGGGAACCTTATGTATCGCAACAAAACTGCGCATGCGCGTTATCCCGCAACCGAAAGTATCTTATACCTTACTTGTACCGTATCCTTCACTGGAGCAGTGTGTGGGAACGGTGCCGAAATTCATCAATTCTGATCTGAATCCGACTGCCATTGAGTATATGCCGAAGTCTCTGCTGGATGAAGCAGCAGAATATCTGAACAAGATCATGCCGCACCGTACGGCAGATTCTTATCTGATCTTGATGTTTGACGGAAGTACCGTGGAAGATGTGGAGCGCAGATGTGATGCAGCAGCACAGATTTGTCTGGACAACGGAGCAGAAGACGTGTTCCTGTGCAATACCGATGAGCGAAAAGAAGCAGTATGGACCGTGCGAGGAGCATCTCTTGAAGCACTGAAAGCATCCACAACGGATATGGATGAATGCGATATCGTTGTCCCGAGAAACCGTATTGCAGATTTCTCCAAATTTGCCGGAACCAAGATGAAAGAGACCGGGATCCGTATTTCCATCCAGGGTCATGCCGGTGACGGAAACATGCATATCCAGCTGATGCGTGATGATATGGATAAAAAATTGTTCGGGGAGCGCTGCCCGAAACTGATGGAAGAACTGTATGCACAGGCAAAGATCATGGGGGGTCAGGTGTCCGGTGAACACGGAATCGGACACGCCCGTGTCGGTGCACTGGAGACATTTATGGGACCGCAGATGATCGCGTTGTATCAGGCGATTAAAAACGCGTTTGATGAGAAGCACATTCTGAATCCGGGTAAGGTCATCCGTTAAGTATGCGGCATGGCAGCTATGTAAAAAAATTGTGTTGGTAAAATTAAAAAGAAATGCAGGAATTTCCAATGGCGGGGTTCCTGCTTTTTCTATTCACGGAAGATTAAATGGAACGCATAAAAACCATATTTCAATGATTTGTGTAATATTCATTATGGTAAAATAATACATACGAAATACAGGAGAAAGATGAGTGCAAAAATAAGGTTTGAAAAAAAGCACCAATCTGACTTTGAGCGGGAGAAGGAGTGACGGAAATGCCAAAAGGGAGAAATCATCTGAACACAATCTACATATCGGAGCGTCTGCAGGAATGTCTGCGCCCGATTTCGCAGTGTGCGCTGACTACAGTAACTGCGCCGATGGGTTACGGGAAAACCACAGCAGTGAACTGGTATCTGAGCAGACAGTTGAAGGCAGAACAGGCGGTGCAGGTACGCATCAGCATTTATTCGGATAATCTGCCGATTTTCTGGAAAAGTGTACAGCAGGCCTTTGCATTTGCGGGACTGGATTTTCTGGATGGATGTGAATGCCCGGATGATGTGGCATCTGCGGGATTCCTCATAGATACTATCTGTTATGCACTGAGGGGAAGTTCCGTGTATTATATTTTCATTGATGATTTTCATCTGCTGACGGATACGCGGGTGGCAGATTTCCTGTGTGATCTGGCAAATCGTCTGCCGGAGAATGTGCATCTCATCACAGCCAGCAGGGGACGGCTGCTGTCAGGGGAAGCAGTGCTGCGTCTGGGTGGAAAACTATGTCAGATTGAAATGGAGAACCTCTGTCTGAATCATACAGAACTGTCGGTGTACACCCATCGGTGCGGCATGGAACTGAGTGAACAGCAGATCGACAGGTTGCTGCACACCAGTGAGGGATGGTTTTCCGCGGTGTATCTGAATTTGTGCGCTTTTTCAAAATACGGGCAGCTGCCGGATCGGAAATCAGATATTTATGAAATGTTTGCAACTGCCATGATCGATCCGCTGCCGGAAGAATACCGGGAGTTTCTGACGGTCATGGGGCTGGCGGATGAGTTTACGCTGGAGATGGCCCGCCGGATTACCGGGTTGGCAGGTGCGGAGGAAATTCTGGTGACACTGACGGAGCAGAATGCTTTTGTGACCCGTCTGCCGGATAACCGCAGTTTCCGGTTTCATCATATGATGAAGGAGTGTACAGAACGCGCATTTGCGACATTGGAGAAAGGAAAACAGAGGCGCTACCGGAACCGTTACGGAGCATGGTATGAGGCAGAGCACTTGTATCTGCATGCGTTGAAGTTTTACTGGAAAAACCGGGATTATGATGCAATTCTCCGGGTAATCCAGAATGATGCTGGAATTTTGCTGGCCTCTATGAAACCGGCAGAGGTGTCAGAATTTCTGGAACAGTGTCCGGAACCGGTGTTGAAGCAGCATCCGCTGGCGCTGCTGGTGCTGATGCGCCGGATGTTTACCTGGCGGCAGATTCCAACGATGATGAAACTGAAAGAATTGCTAATGGCAGCCATTGCAGAACAGCCGGAGATGACTGCACAGGAGCGAGGCAATCTATTGGGCGAATGTGACCTGATCATGAGTTTCCTGATGTATAACGATATCACAAAAATGAGTCAGTTTCACCGCAGCGCGAGTGCCCGGATGTCGCGGCCGGCGATCAGTATCCGCAACGAGGGAGGATGGACGTTTGGCTCACCGTCTGTATTGATGATGTTTCACCGGACACCGGGAGACCTGGAGAAAGAACTGGTGGAGATGAATGACTGTATGCCGCACTATTACCGGATTACCAATGGGCACGGGCAGGGTGCGGAGCGCATTATGAATGCAGAGGCGGAATTTCTGCAGGGTCGCTTTGTGGATGCACAGATTTGCCTGGAAAATACTTATGTGCACATTGCGGAAAACGGACAGGAAAATATGGTACTCTGCTGTGATTTCCTGGCGCTTCGTCTGGCGTTGTGTACGGAATTAAGTCTCAGTTACACGATCGCGGAACGGCGGAAGGAACTGCTGCGCAGACACAACATCACATGGGTGACACTGTTTGACAGTGTCTGTGCATATTATTATGCGCTGTCCGGACAAATCACACAGATACCGGTGCTGTTTCGGGAACATCAGCTGTCCACGGTAAATTTCCTGGCACCGGGAAAACCAATGATGGAGCTGATCGAGAATCAGGTTTATCTGGCGCAGCAGGAGTATGCAAAAGTTATCGGCAGAAGCGAAGGGCTCCTGGCAGTATGTGAAGCGATGCATTATGCACTGGTGGCATTGCATGTACAGATTCAGACAGCAGCTGCGTATGAATGTCTGGGAAAACGCACGGAGGCCAGAAACTGTTTGAAACGCGCCATTCAAATTGCTTTGCCGGATCAGTTTTATCTTCCATTTGTGGAAAATTATGAATATCTGGAAGAACTTCTGCAACGGGAAATACAGACAGCGGATGCGGCAGAGCATGTATTTCTGACGAAGGTTACAGAACTGGGGAAAAACTGTCAGAAACGATATGGTGCGCTCCGGAAAACGCATATGTTTCCGAAAATCGCTGCCGAGCTGACAGAGCAGGAACAGCGGATCATCGAATTGTTGGCAGAGCGGCTCAGTAACCGGGAGATTGCCGAGAAACTGTTTTTGTCTGAAGGAACCATAAAACAGTACATCAACCGGATTTACGCCAAACTGCAGATCAGTGGAGATGTCCGGACAAAACGCAGACAGCTGATCGAATTGCTGACAGCAGAGTGACCAATCAGGAATGAATTACTAACCTTTCGTTAATATCATTTTGGAATAATCCATCGTACAGTATTACTACAAAGTAAATGTGCGATGGATTTTTTGATGTGCACTTGCACGAGAAAAAGTTATTACTTTGTAATCGTGCTTGGCGAATGTAAATTAAATGGAGGGAGAGGTTATGGAAGAGCGAAACGCAAAAGTATATTCTGATGAGCAGCTTGCGTCAGAACTGAAAAACAAACGTGCAGCAGGCGGTGGTGCGAAAGCACTGAGCATAGCAGGGGTTATTCTGGTGGTGGCCGGGCTGATGACTAGTTTGATCTCTGTGGCGATTTTCGGGGTAATACTCTGTCTGATTGGAGCACTGGTGATGAACAGTCATGAGAAATCCATGAAACAGCAGATTGGGGATCAACTGGTGCGGGGGTTACTGGAAAGCGTGTTTGAAGAGGTGGATTATCAGCCGACGGGACATATTTCCGGAAGTGTCATGGATGCGGCAGTGTTGCCGTTAGAATTTCACACCGTGGAAGGCAGTCATGATGTCAAAGCCGTTTATAAGGGAATGCACATTGAAATGAGCGGTGTGACACTGATTCAGGAAAATGATTATTATAACGACGATGCCGGAATGTGGGAGACCGTCAAAGGGGAAGCGTTCAAAGGACAGTGGCTGGTCTGCGATTTTGGTCATGAGCTTTCCACGGAACTGCGGGTCGTAGCACGCACCGGGATCAAGCGACTTTTTTCCGGTTCTGTGGTAAAAACAGACAATGAGGAATTCAATAAAAAGTTTATTATTCAACCGGAAGAAGAACAGAATGTCCGGGATATTCTGACACCGCATATTGTGGACTGTATTGTGGCAATGTCGTCCGGATATGGTGGGAAAATCTATATAAGTTTTTTGAAAAAAGGACAGCTGCATATTGCAATACAGACGGAGCAGCCATTTTTTACACTGAGCAGAGGAAAAATAGAAGTGGAGGAATTGCGTCGGAGGTATCAGAGTGAACTTCGATGGTTTACCGATTTTCTGGATGAATTAATGTGGGTGGATACCCTCTATCTTGGCCGGGAAAGTTCCGTCTGTGTTCAGTTTGAGCAGGCATCAGAGGAAGAGGAGGAGTTATGATGAAAAATGCAGAAAGAGTAACAGGGACAAAGAAAATGTTTCGGGAAAAACGATTCTTACAGAAAAAGAGACTGCTGGCGGTATTGCTGCTGACGGTACTCAGTATCTGTCTGGTCGGAGGATGTGGAAGCAAGCCTGTATCGACACAGGATGCGGATATCCTGTCTTCTTATATAGGATTCTGGCGCTATGAAGGCACACCGACGTATGTGACCATCAATGACCAGTACCAGTGGGCGACCACAGATTTTTACGGCAATCAGCTGGATAGCGGTGTGATCACCACGGACGAGAACGGTCTGAACCTGAGCCGGGCAGACGGATCCTTTGTATCTACACTGGCAGTGACAGATACCGGACTGGTGGATGGAGGAGGGAATACGCTGGTGCCCAGCGAAGGGTTGGTATTTTTGCCGACGGCAGCAGATGCCCTGAATCAGACCATTGCATTTCCGGGAAATTTTGGAAATGTGACCATCAATTATCCGGCGCAGATGAATGCCTATCCATATGTGTCTTATACAGACTCTCTGGGATTTGATGCACTGGTGAAAAATGGAACGGACGATTACTATACGAATATTATGATTGGTTTTCAGCCGATCGCAGGCTATGACGACAACATGACCAAAGGACTGGCATCCGCACAGCCATATCTGGAAAATATGATGCAGACGTTACTTCAGAATATGTATGGTGCAAATATGACACAGTTCATTGGCGCCAACTGTATCGACGGTGGTGATCATTACAGTATTGTTGGTTCCATGTGGATGAGCAGTGGTATTTTCGGGGATGGATCATCTGTTCCGCTGCGGGCAAATATGGAAGTCCGTTACTATGGTCCGACAGGATATGCCATGATGATCATGGTAATCGCACCGGAAAGCCGCCTTCAGAACTATGTGGATATTGCAAACAATATGCTGACTACCTGTGCCTATACTGCAGGATGGAGTACCGCACCGAAGGAAGTACCGCAGGCACCGCCGCAGGATGCAAAGAAATCTGACAGTGCCAGTGATGACGGAGTCTCATATTACTGGTATGACAGCGACGGTGATGTCTGGTACTGGGACGGATATGAGAATCATTTTATCGGATACGGAGATTCCGGTTATATCGATGATGATGGTTTCTATGATTATTACGATGACGGCTATTATGATGACTATGATCCATGGTCAGATCCGGGTGACTATTATGACGATTACGACGATGATGACTGGGATTATTACGACTACAATGATGATTATGCCTATGACGATGAAGGATGGGGCGATTATTTTGACTGAAACAGGCAGAGATGTGAGCAAGTAGCGAAAGCGGATTGCGAATGTCCGCTTTACATGTGATGACAGAAAACAATAATAAAGAAAATTTTAGAAAACAGAAAAGCAGGGGAAAGAAAACGGATGTACGGAAACGGTACATCCGCTTTCTTTTCGGGTCATTTCACGAATTGCAAATTGCCTGAATGACTGCTTCATGGTATGATAATCATATTGAGTAAGAGATAGAACTTATAGATTATTACACATTGTGAAATAGGGGGCTGTTGCGATGAAGGAAATAAATATTCCGGTTGGAATTTCTGATTTTAACAAGAGCTAGCAAGAATTCTCCTTCCTCTACAGGTGGGAGATGAATTGCAAAATAAATACAGCAAATACAGGCAGAACACTTGTTCTGCTTAAAGGGATATAGTATAATATAATCAGTCGAAACGATGGAAAGCGAGGCTGATCATATGGAAAAAATAACTCATAATATAGCTTACCGTTTTCGTATATATCCAAACCGAGAACAGGAAGTTCTGCTCGCAAAAACATTTGGCTGCTGTCGTTTTTTATATAATCAGATGTTGAATG
>OLPG01000161.1_pt1 | contig 71067 bp, 74 predicted proteins | sample 1672311 | NCBI WGS metagenome assembly OLPG01 (sample SAMEA3136670, study PRJEB25190) | human gut metagenome | biome: human gut; feature: human-associated habitat; material: faeces | place: Austria | collected 2013 | reverse complement strand
GAGCACTGGGGATGCTGACCACACATCTTACCTACCGAAGAATGATCAGAAAAAAAAATAGTATCAAAAAGATCAAAAAGTACTACAAAAAATGATACTTCAAGTACAAAAAAAACAGTAGCAAAAAAAGCAACGGCCTTAAAAACAGAAGAATTAAAAAAAGTATCTACCAAAACAGTACGTAATTCATCATCTAAAAGTTCGGTGGCAAAAAAAACTAAATCAAAATCTACAAAAACAACTGTAAAAAAATCAGAGAAAAAATTAATTAATAATTCTACAAATGTAGTTGAATATTATGATTTACCACAAAAATACAATCAAACAGTTGTAAAAGTTTTAGCACAAACACCAAAAACCCTATTCGTTTATTGGGAAATTTCAGATGACGATATTGAAAAATTTAAAAATGATTATGGAGAAAACTTTTTTGAAACTACAAAACCAGTTTTAATTATTCATAATAATACATTAAATTATAGTTTTGAAGTTGATATAAATGATTTTGCAAATAGCTGGTATTTACATGTAAATGATAGTAATTCTGATTATAGAATTGAACTTGGTAGACGTCCTTTACAAATTAATGAAAACATTCAATCAGATTATATATACATAACTTCTTCAAATGAGATTGAATCTCCTAATGACCATATTTTATTTAACAATTCTCAAAAAATGGTTTATTTTAGAAATGTAAAAACTAATGTTGAAACATCTAAACCTCTAACTTCATTGTCATTTATGAGAAATATGGGAAAAATTTATGAAATATATGACTTATATCAAGAATTATATAAAAATGAAGAAAATATTGAAGATTTGACAAATCCATCTTCACATACATCTTCTCAATTTAGATGAGGCAAATTGGAAATTCCAAATTTGTCTCACAATTTGTTAAGAAATGTACACTAGTGATAAACAATTGAAAAAACGAAGGGAGAATTATAATGCAAGATAAAAAAGGTTATGTAAGTTTTGTATTACATGCACATCTTCCATTTATACATCACCCTGAAAGTGATGATTATTTAGAAGAATCATGGTTATATGAAGCAATATCAGAAACATATATACCACTACTTACAAATTTTAAAAAATTAGTTGATGAAGGGGTAGATTTTAGAATAACAATGTCTATGACTCCTCCTCTTCTTTCAATGTTAGATAATAAATTATTACAAAAAAAATATATCAAATATTTAAAAAAATTAATTGAACTTTCTGAAAAAGAAGTTATTAGAACTGCTGGTGATGAAAGATTAAATAAATTAGCCCATTATTATTTAGATAGATATTCTAATGATTTACACCTTTTCAAAGATGTTTTTAATTGTGATTTAATTAGTCAATTCAAACACTTTCAAGACATCGGTGTTTTAGAAATCATCACTTGTGGTGCTACACATGGCTACTTCCCTATTTTATATGTTAATGAAAAAACAGTTAAAGCTCAAATTGCAGTTGGAGTTCAAACATATAAAAAATATTTTGGAAGACAACCACGTGGAATTTGGTTGCCTGAATGTGGCTATATTCCAGAAGCTGATAAATATCTAAAAGAATTTGGAATAGAATATGTAATTACAGAATCTCATGGTATTTTATATGCTAACCCTACTCCTGTTTATGGAACATTTGCACCAATCGTTTCACCAGAAGGTGTTGTTGCATTTGGACGTGATATAGAATCTTCAAGGCAAGTATGGAGTTCAATAAACGGTTACCCCGGTGATTATAATTATAGAGAATTCTATCGTGATATTGGTTATGAAGCAGACTATGACTACATCAAACCATATATTGCCCACAACGGTGTTAGAGTTCATACTGGTATAAAATATTATAGAATTACCGGAAAAACTGAACAAAAAGACTATTACGATTTACAATGGGCAAAAGATTCAGCTGAGAAACAAGCTGGTCATTTCTTAGATTGTAGAACAAAGCAAATTGCAGATTTGGCCCAATATATGGACAAACCTCCTATTATTTTATGCCCATATGATGCAGAGCTTTACGGTCATTGGTGGTATGAAGGTCCATACTGGTTATATATTTTATTTAAAAAAATCTATTATGATGATTGTAATTTTAAACTAATTACACCATCAGAATATATTGATAAATATCCTGAAATTCAAGTAGCTTCACCTTGTCGTTCTAGCTGGGGTGCTAACGGTTATAGTGAAGTTTGGCTTAATCCTACAAATGATTATGCTCATAAACATTTACATGTTGCCGGAGATAGAATGTGCGAATTGGCTAATTTATTTCCTAATGCAAAAGGTTTAAAGAAAAAAGCATTGAATCAATGTGCAAGAGAATTATTGCTTGCTCAAAGTAGTGATTGGTTGTTCATTATTACTAATGGAACTATGGTAGATTATGCTAAAAAACGTATTAAAGATCACATTGGCCGTTTTACTAAGCTATATTATCAAATTAAAAATGATGAAATTGATGAAACGTTCTTAAAAGATATTTCTAAAAAGGATTGCGTTTTTCCTGATATAGATTATAAGATTTATCAATAATTGAACTGAATTTGGGGACGGAGGAAAAAAACAGTTTTTAATATATATTTATAAAGTTAAAAAATTATAAATATAAAAACTGTTTTTTTCCTCCGTCCCCAAATTCAGTTTTCCTCCGGCTCTCAATTCAGCTTTTTTCAACCAAAGGTAATCTAGGGATTCCAAACTCAAATCTCATTTTATTTAATGCAGCCTTAACAGGAATAGGATTAACCTCAGAAAACAAATCATTTATCAAAGGAATACTATTTAGTTGCATATTTTTTGCATCTTCAAAATTACCATTCAAAAAATTCCAAATCATATCATGAGTAAACTTAGGCCTAATATTTGATAATACAGAGATAACACCTAAACCACCCAAAGAACAAATAGGAATAGACTGATCATCATTGCCAGAATAAATATTCAAATTATCGCCACACAAATTAGCAATTTGAGCCACTTGTGAAATGTTTCCGACTAGCTTCTTTTATAGCAACTATATTTTCAATTTTTGATAATTCTAAGCAAGTTTTTGGCTCAATATTCATTCCAGTTCTACTAGGTACATTATATAAAATAATAGGAATACTAATGCTTTCAGCGATGGCTTTATAGTGAGCAACTAAACCTTTTTGAGTTGTTTTATTATAATAGGGTGTGACAACTAGAACACCATCAACGCCTAACGATTCAGCAATTTTTGACATTTCTATTGCTTCTGCTGTATTATTTGAACCAGTTCCAGCAATTATAGGTATTTTTTTTGTAGAATTTTCATTGCTATGTGCAATTTCAACAGCACATTTTATGACATCTATTTTTTCATCTTTTGTCATTGTTGAACTTTCACCGGTTGTACCGCAAACAATTAAAGCATCGATCTCATTATCAATTTGAAATTGTAAAAATTTTTTTAATTCTTTTAAATTTATACCATTTTCACTAAATGGTGTTGGAACCGCAGAACCAACACCTTTAAAAAGTATTTTTTTCATAAAATCTTTCCCTTTCATTTTTGTAAAAATTTACCTTTGATAATATTTTGGAATATGTTTCAAAATATAAAGTGTGATATAATATTAAATATATTTTATAAAAATAAAAAAATACATAAAAATTTACAGAAACATCATATTTTATTTGAAATTTTAACTAAAATATGGTATACTCTTAACATCAATGTTCACTAACAGGGGGAAAATAAAAATGAATAAAAAGAGAATATTAACAGGAGACAGACCAACAGGAAAGTTACACATAGGACATTATTTTGGATCACTAAAAACAAGAGTAGAAATGCAAGACAATCCAGAATATGATCAATATATATTAATAGCAGATGTACAAGCACTTACAGACAATTTCAATAATCCAGAAAAAGTAAGAAAAAATGTAAGAGAAGTAGCAATGGATTACTTATCAGTAGGAATAGATCCTAAAAAAACAACAATATATATACAATCAATGATACCAGAAACAGCAGAATTAACAGTATTCTATTCAAATTTAGTAACAATAGCAAGATTAGAAAGAAACCCAACAGTAAAAACAGAAATAGCACAAAAAAGAGATATCTTTGGAGAAAGTGTAACATATGGATTCTTAGGATATCCAGTAAGCCAAGCAGCAGACATAACAACGTTTGAAGGAGAATTAGTTCCAGTAGGAGAAGACCAATTACCTCTAATTGAACAATGTAGAGAAATAGTAAGAAAATTTAACAGTATATATGGAGAAGGCGTATTAAAAGAGCCCAAAGCAGTATTATCAAATTCAAAAAGAATAAAAGGATTAGACGGAAACGAAAAAATGGGCAAATCATTAGGAAATGCAATATACCTATCAGATAACGAAGAAGAAATAACAAGAAAAGTAATGGGAGCAGTAACAGACCCAGCAAGAATAAAAAAAGACGATCTAGGAAATCCTGATGTATGTATGGTTGCATATTATCATAATTTATTCACAAAACCAGAAGACTTCAAAACAGTATGTGAAGAATGTAAAGCTGGAAAACGTGGTTGTGTATCATGTAAAAAACAACTTGCAAAAAATATAATTGAAGAATTAAGACCAATTAGAGAAAAAAGAGCATATTATGAAACTCATCCAGAAGAAGTCGATAAAATTCTAATGGAAGGCACTGAAAAGGCAAGAAAAGTTGCTAAAGAAACAATGAAAAAAGTAAAAAAAGCAATGATGCTAGATTATTTTATTTAATATAGGAGAAAATATGGGATTATTTAGTAAAATAAAAGAAATGATAAGAAGAAGTAGAACACCTAAATTAGAAGAAGGAAATCAACAAAATGGAGAAAATAGCAAGAGATTACAAGAAACATATACGATAAAACTTTCTAGTGATCAAAGTCTTATGATTACAGCAATACAAAAAGGAGAAAGAATGCAACATAGTAATGGTGAAAATACAGATTTAATGATAGCAAAAGTTATCAAATATAAAAATGGAGAACACATATCATCTCTTAATCAAGAAAGTGTTGCATTTGAAATACCTAGTGGGACACCGATAGATGATATTGTGTTGAATAAAATAAGTCAATATTATATGTATGAGAGAAATATGCCAGATAATAATAAGAATTGTATGTATCTAGGAAAACTATCACATGATCCATATGATTTAGGAACCAATAATAAAAGTGCATATGTTGAAAAGTATATAAATGAAAAAATTGCACCTCAAATTGAAAGAGAAAAACAAGCACAAATACAAAGTCAGCTAAGAAGTTATAGAGAAACACAGGAAAGAGACGCTAGAAAACAAAGAGAATTTGTAGCAGGAATGCAAGAAGAATATAAAGAATATGTACAACAACAAAATGAAATAAAAAACCAAAGAATTAAAAATCCATATTTAAACCAAATTGGTGAAGAATATGTTTCAAAAGATGGAATGAGATATAAAGACTATGAAGGTATAAATATTCTAAATGGCGATTTTTTAAGATTAAGGAAAATGAATAAAGTAGGGAAGGATATAAATACAGGAACATATGTCTATACAGGATATGTTTCAACAACTGCAAATGAGAATAGTGCGGAAATTTTATCAAAAGACATAACACCAGAAGGAATACCTATCTGTTTTACAACAGATAGAAATATTGAAGAAATTATGCAATCAGAAGATCCAAGGGATAAGGTAACTTTACTATCATTACTATCAGAAAAATCGTTAGATTACGAAAATAATAATGGATATTTAAATTATATTGGTAAGATTGATAGATATAATAGAATAGATAGAAATTTAGCAGAAACATCAGAAATAATACAATCAACTGTAACAAGAGTGCAACAAAATTTTTATAAACAAAGAATTCAAGAAACACAAAAACAAATGTAATTACGGACAACGATGAAAGAATAGTTCAAGATTTGACAGACAAAATTTTGAAAAAATTTTGGATGATGATGAGCGAACAGTCCAAGATTTGACAGACAAAATTTTGAAAAAATTTTGGATGACGATGAGCGAACAGCCCAAGATTTGACAGACAAAATTTTGAAAAAATTTTGGATGACGATGAGCGAACGAAGTGAGCGAAAGGAGAGATAAATGTTTACAGATTATACAAAAATAATAATTAAATCAGGAAACGGAGGAAACGGAGCAGCAACATTCAGAAGAGAAAAATATGTAGCAGCAGGAGGACCTGATGGAGGAGACGGAGGAAATGGAGGAAACATCTATTTCCAAGTAGACAAAGACAAAAATACATTAATCGATTTTAGATACAGTAAAAAATTTAAAGCAAAAGACGGTGAAAACGGAAGCGGAAGTCGCTGTAACGGAAAATATGGAGAAGATTTATACATCAAAGTACCAATAGGAACAGTCGTAAAAGATGCTGAAACAGGAAAAGTCGTTGCAGATTTATATAAACCAGACCAAACAGAACTAATATTAAAAGGAGGCAGAGGAGGTAGAGGAAATTCACACTTTGCAACTCCAACAAGACAAGCTCCTAGATTTTCAGAAGACGGAGAAAAAGGAGAAGAAAAAGAATTAATATTAGAATTAAAACTATTAGCTGATGTAGGTCTACTAGGATTTCCAAACGTAGGAAAATCAACATTTTTATCAACAGTAACAGATGCAAGACCTAAAATTGCAAACTATCACTTTACAACAATAAATCCAAATTTAGGAGTAGTAAAAACTAAAAACGGAGATGGATTTGTAATTGCCGATATACCTGGAATTATAGAAGGAGCAAGTGAAGGAGTAGGACTTGGAATTCAATTTTTAAGACATGTTGAGAGAACAAGACTGCTATTACACTTTATTGATGTGTCAGGGCAAGAAGGAAGAGACCCAATTGAAGATTATTACACTATAAATCAAGAACTTGCTAAATATAGCGAGAAGTTGGTAAAACGAAAACAGATATTAGTTGCTACTAAAATTGATAGTATGCAAGATGAGACAAACTTAAAAAAATTAGAAGAATTAGCCAAAAAAGAAAAATTAGAACTATTTAAAATATCATCAGTTACAGGAGAAGGTGTAGAACAATTAATCGACCATGTAACAGAAGTTCTAAAAACTTTACCAAAAGAAGAATTGGTTGAAATTGAAGACAGAGTAGTATATACACTACAAGATAAAGAACAAGAATGGGAAGCATATGAAGAAGATGGTATTTTCTATGTTAAAGGAAGAGCTGTTGATAGACTCATGGGTAGAATTAATATTGAAGATAATGAGTCTATGTATTATTTCCAAAAATGTTTAAAAAATATGGGAATTGAAGAAAAATTAAAAGAACTTGGAATATGTGAAGGTGATACTGTTAAGATTTCTGATTGGGAACTTGAATGGTATGAATAAGTTTTTAAATATATAATAAAAAAGGAGAAAAGTAAAATGAGCGAAAATAATAACAATAACGAAGTAGAAGAATTAGATATAAACCATCTAATGCAAATAAGAAGAGATAAATTAAAGGAATTACAAGAAGAAGGAAAAGACCCATTTGAAATAACAAAATTTAATAGAACAAATACAGCAGGAGAAATAAAAGCAAACTATGATAAATTTGCTGAAAAAGATGTAACAGTTGCTGGAAGAATTATAGCAAAAAGAATAATGGGAAAAGCATCATTCTGTACAATACAAGATAGTGATGAAAAAATTCAAAGTTATGTAAGTATAAATGATTTAGGAGAAGAAAGCTACAAAGCATTTAAAACATACGATATTGGTGATATTATTGGAATTACAGGTTTTGTATTTAAAACAAGAACAGAAGAAATTTCTGTACATGCAAAAGAAGTAACATTACTTTCTAAATCATTAAGACCATTACCTGAGAAATTCCATGGATTAAAAGATCCAGATTTAAGATATAGACAAAGATATGTTGATTTAATAATGAATCCAGAAGTTAAGAAAACTTTTGAAACAAGAAGTAAAATAATTTCAGAAATTAGAAGAATATTAGATGAAAAAGGATATTTAGAAGTTGAAACACCAATATTAAACACAATATCAGGTGGAGCAACAGCTAAACCATTTATAACACACCACAATGCATTAGATTTACCAATGTATTTAAGAATTGCAACAGAACTAAACTTAAAAAGACTAATAGTTGGAGGATATGACAAAGTATATGAAATGGGAAGAATATTCAGAAATGAAGGAATGGATATTAGACACAACCCTGAATTTACATCAATAGAATTATATGCAGCATATGAAGATTACAATGATATGATGGATATAACAGAAGAAATATTTACAAAATGTGCTATGAAAGTTTTAGGAACAACAAAAATAACATATCAAGGACAAGATATTGATTTAACACCAGGTTGGAAGAGAATTACTATGATAGATAGTATCAAAGAAGCTTGCGGAGTCGACTTCAATGAAATTAATTCAGATGAAGAAGCAGTAAAACTAGCAAAAGAAAGAGGAATAGAAATTCCTGACCCAACAAAAGAAACAAGAGGAGATGTAATTAGTTTATTCTTTGATGAATATGTAGAAAAAACATTAATACAACCAACATTTATATATGACTATCCAGTAGAAATTTCACCACTTGCAAAAAGAAGTCCAAAAGATCCAAGATTAACAGAAAGATTTGAAATATTTATTGGTGGTAGAGAATATGGAAATGCATTCTCAGAATTAAATGACCCAATTGACCAATATGAAAGATTTAAGAAACAAGTTGAAGCTAGAAATGCTGGTGATGAGGAAGCTGGTATGATGGACGAAGACTTTATCCAAGCTCTTGAATATGGTATGCCTCCAACAGGTGGTTTAGGAATAGGTATTGATAGATTAGTAATGCTATTAACAGATGCTGCATCAATTAGAGATGTGTTGCTATTCCCAACAATGAAACCTTTAAATTAAAACATTTACTAAAATCTAATAAAAGAAAAAACAAAGGCTCATGAAGAAGGTAATTTTCACAGAACAGCACATATTTGGATTATTAATGGTAAAAAGGAACTTTTATTACAAAAGAGAAGTGCAACAAAAAAATCTCATCCGAATTGTTGGGATATTTCTGGTGCAGGACATATTAGAGCAGGAGAAAGTGTAATTGAAGGAGCGATTAGAGAACTAAAAGAAGAACTAGGAATAGAAGCAAATGAAAATGATTTAAGATTTATAGATATAGTAAAAAGTACAAAAATCCTAAAAACCAAGAATTTGGATATGTTTATTTATTAGAAAGTAACCATGAAATAAAAGATATTTAACACCAAAAGAAAAAAGAGAAGAATTAGAAAGAGCATAAAAATGAAACAAATTCAGTCATACTATTTGAAAAAATTTGTTTCACATCATTGACATATATACAAGCAAATATTATATTAAAAACAAAAAATGAAAGAAGTGAAAAAAGTGGAAAATAAAAAAATAGATTTAAGTAGTATAAAAGTTGCAATTTTTGATTTTGATGACACACTAGCTATTCATAAAGATAAAGATTACTTAAAACATCGTAATGAAAACGAAGAAAATCTTTTAAATTATTACTTAAATGCTTATCTAAATCCAGGATCTTTTTATGAAACTATTGAACCTTGTTCAATATCCGATTCATTACAAAATTTGATTAAAAATTTTGAAACAAAAGGTGTAAAAATGTATTGTGTATCTGGAATGAAATTTTCATTTCATTTAAAAGCAAAAGAAAATTTTGTACATAAATATTATAGTAATGATATAGAAGTAATTTCAGCACGATCTCAAGAATTAAAGTGTGATGCTGTTAAAATTATTAAGCGTATTAACAATTGTGATTTTAATGAAATTATATTTATAGATGATATTAAAGAAAATATTATCAGATTTAATAATATGGGAATAAATGCATATACACCTGAAGAATGGGAACAGTTAATATAATATTTAACAGGATAAAATAAATGGAACAAGAAACTCAAATAAAGAGGAACAACAAGAAATTATAATTAAAATTGAAGTTTATAGAAGATTAGGAACATTAATATTAAGTGCTATTTTTACATTAATATTAATGAAATATGAACTAATTGTAATAGAATTTATTTTATTGAGCTTAAGTATTAGTGAAATATTTATTAATAAAAGCTTATGTAATAAGTTATCAAATTATAGTAGCAATAATAGATAGCAAATGAAAAACTCTAACCTAGCAAATGCTTGATTAGAGTTTTTGTTTTTTACTTTGAATGAAAAATGCTTTTTTCAATTTCTGCCATATACTCATTGGCAATACTTGCAACAGCTGACCATGAACCAACCTGTGTAGAAATAGGTTTTACCATACTGTGCAATTCTGATATTGTTTTAAGTGCTTCATTCTTGGTAGAGCAGAAATCTTCTAAAGTCTTTTTGAAGTGCCTTGCTGTTTCATCAGAAGAATCAACAGATTTAAACTGTTTTTCGACTTCTTGCTTGAATCTAGCCGGAGAGAATGTACCGTTATTCACAAACGAATTCAAATTTTCTAAAATATTAGATAATTTTGTGAATGGATCATTACTCTGTTTGTTTGGATTTTGCACTGCATCTAACATCCGTTTTTGATAGTTTTCAAAATTCCTATCGTTCATATAGAAACCTCCTAAAAATATTCATTTTTACTTTGAGTTAAAAAAAGGTTAAAACTACAAAAATCTAATTATAGTATAACACAAAATTATGTAAAATACAAATGCACTATTGAAAAGAGCTGGATTTTTCTTTACTTTTATGTAAAATAATGATATAATATTTGCATAATTATTTTTTTATAATCTCCGAAATACAACTTATGGAGTTTAATATAGTAACTATTAACAATGCAAAATGAAAGGTCAATTGACAAGGAGGAATAGGAATGGTTATTGAGGAATTACGCCAAAAAGAAGTAGGAGTATTGATACAACGAAATATCGTTATTAAAACTAATGATAGTGAACGGGAAGAAAACTATTTTTTAGTAAAGGGTCCGCGAAATAAGTATTTTATCAGTTTTTCTGAAGATGGAACTGCAGAACGTAGTTTTGTTAGTGAAGAGATGATGCTTAATATGATTAATGATGAAGTACTATCTAAGCAAGAGGCTTTAGATATTTATGTGCAGTCACCACAACTTAACTGTTGGATGTAGTAATTAATGATTATTTATCACTTGTAAACAAATTTGTTAAGGAGGTATCAATGTCTAAAAGAAAAAAGCAGTCAGCAAACTTAAATAAACAATCTAAAGTAAAAAGAGAAATTATACAGCTAGAAGATTGTTCGAAAAATGATGAATGTGGTGTTTCAGTAGTAGATGATGTTAAAGTAATTGTTTTTTATAATGGTCCAAATTATAAAGTGAAAATTTCAATTTCTAAACGGAGCATAACCAAGAAGATACTAAAAGTTCAAAATAGCAAGTTTGATTTATATATTCGATTTGAAGATACTGATTATAGTAAATCAGGAGGACACCTTTATATAGAACTAAAGGGAAGATACAAATTGGATGATAGATTAAAAAAGCCAAATGAATGTAATGAAGTAAAACTTGGAATTAGTGCCAAAAGATATCATGGTAATATTGTATTGCAACCAGATTTTTTTATTCCAGAGAATTGGTCTTCATCAGTTGATTCAAAGGAAGATGAAATTGCATTTAGACATTATAAGAGTGATATTAGGAAAATGGGAGTTAACACAAGTAATTATACCAATTATGAAAAAAACAATGCGTATCGACCATTTCAAGGTGGAGATTGCACAGGAGGAAAATAGTATGGCATTTGAAGATTACAAAGATCTAGATTTAAAACCTGAAAAAGCAACACGGGAAGAAATTGAACAACTTGAAAAGAAATATGGAGTATCAGAATTTCGTGATACAAGTTCAAGAGAATTTCTTCGTAGACAGGAAGAAAAAGAACAGTTACTGAAAAACAATTAAGAGAATTGATTAAATTGTAATTGGATATTGAAAGTGTAAAGAAAGGAATTATCAGTCATGATAGTTCTTTTCTTTACTTTTATACGAAATCGTGATATAATTCACATAATTTAATTTTTATAATCTCCGATATGCAACTTATGGAGTTTAATATATAGTAACTATTAATAATGCTAGATGAGAGTCAATTGACAAGGAGGAAAAACTATGGGGAAAATAATTGTCATGTTTGAAAATGAAGACAAAGAATTAAATATGTCTTTGTATGATTTTATCGATGAACAATATCGGAAGAATAATCCAATAATGGTTTGTCATGTAACTGAAGAAGAATACAACAATATGAAAAAACAGGTAAAATCAGGCTGTTTAAATGAGAGACTGCCAAGGATTACAAATAATCAAATAGGATATAATAAATTTCGTTATGTTGTAGTATATGACATTATTGAAGAAAATTTATTAATTTCAGATTATGATAACCCAAAGAAAATAGGTAGTTATACAATAGACATGGAGGGCATCCATTATAATAATAAAGGATATCAAGCTACCAATCACCCTGATTTACGCAGATTTGCATCTCGCTGTATTAAGGTATATACCACAGAAGGTTACGACGATATCATTGCACATTATGAAGAAAAAAGAGAGGTCATAATACGAGAAAAAACTAAGGAATTAATTAAATTAATTGGCAAAAGCTGTAAAACATGTAATAATGATAAGTGCAGTGGTGTACTTGAAAATGCAAGTGAGTGTAATGGATGGTTTCATAGAATTAAAGATATTAAAAAATTATCTTAATGTAACTCGTAAACAGATTTGTTAAGGAGGTAATAGAATGAAAACTTTGGTACGAATTCAAAAAAATGAGCAAAATAACTTCTGTGGAGAATGTGGTTGTTCTTGTGCACCTGTGATGGTGGCTGTAAAGGAGATACAAAAAAATGTACTTCAAAAAAAGCCATTGAAAAAGGTTGCAATCATTGTTGTATTTGTTATACTATTCCGATAAGTGATATTATCATAAGAAGGACAGTTCCTACAAATCCAAAGTAAATTCAAAAGTAGGCAGACTGTATTAAAATGTTTTTCTAGGAGGATAGCATGTTATTTTTAATATTTTCTTTTTTTATGATTTTTGTACTATGTTTATTATCAATATTTGCTGTTATATATAATGATGTGTATAACATTTTAAAATTTAAAAATAAACAAGAAATCAGTATTGATAAGTTGAAATTTGACAAATGTATTTTACCCTACAAAAGCAACTCGCAAACTAATTAGTTAAGGAGGAAGATAATATGGGAGCTACATTAGCAGGAACACTTATTGCAATAATCCTTATGTTAGTCATTGCATATCTTTTAGTTGATCGTTCAATTGAAAGAAAAAGACGGATTGAGTCAGAAGGAAAACTAGAAGCACTTGAAAATAGTTTATCTAAAGCAAGTAGTGAAGATGCTAGAATTATTTATCAGTCATACTTTGCTCCACCAGTAGACCATACTGGTGATGGATTTATTGATGGTGATGAATAAGAGAAAAAGTAAAGCAAGGAGTTCGTTTCGACGGACTTCTTTCCTTTTGTCTTGAATTATACATAAATTTGTGATAGAATATGTGCATACTTTTTCAATCTTGCCAAGTGCAAGTTACTAGATAAGTTTAATAATCTCCTATGGAGTTAAACATATAAGAGCATATAGACATTTCAATAATTATTGGAGGAGGAAAAAATATGAAAAAAGAAGTACGGAATCAAATTGAAGAATTTATTAAATACAACATAGAATTAAGAAGATTGTCAGAAGAAAGCTTTGCTGATAAACGTGCAAAAGATATTGTTTCGTTTTGGATACATGAAATTAATTTTGAATTATATTCTATGCAGACAATGGGAGTTCTTTATTATGACACATCAAAGTAATTAAAATAAGAAGAACTACTTGAAAAATAGTAGTTCTTTTTATATAATTAATTCAGCTAAAAAATTGATATATAATTATTATATAATTAAAATTAAGATGAGGGAAAAAATGAAAAAGATAGTTTTGATAATAAACATATTAATAATAACATGCATTAATTTAGTATCATATGCAGGAGAAGAAAACAACACAATAGAAATAAAAACAAACAAAGAACAAATAAAAAAAGGTGAAGAAATAGAAATAAGTATAAAAATACCAAACACAGAAAGTCCACTATACACATACAGTGGAGAAGTAGAATATGACCAAGCAGCCTTTGAAAACATAACAAAAGAAAACTTCAACACAGAAAACTCTTGGGAAAACCTAGAATACAACGAGCAAAATGGAAAATTCATTTTAACAAATAATAAAAGCAACGGAAATGAAGAAATACTAAAAATTAAACTATTATGTAAAAGTGATGAAGAAAGCACTGACACAAAAATAGATATCAAAAATTTAAAAACAGTAAATGAAGAGCAAAACGCAGAAATAACAACATTAAGTTCTAAACAAATAGACATAAAAATTAAGAACGATAAAGAACAAAAAAATGACAATACAAATGATACAGAAAACACAGACAAAAATCAAGACGAGAATAACGAAAACACAGACAAAAACAAAGACAAAAGTGACGAAAATACGAATAAAGAAGAACAAAAAGACAACATTTTAAACGGAATATGGCCATCCGCAGGAAAGCAATCACCAGAAATATTAATATTTTTTATAATAATAGTTGCAATAATATCAATATGTATACTAATAAGATATAAAAAAATAAACAAAACACTTTTAGTAGTATTACTAGCATTTGCAATAACAAACAATATATATTCAAATGTAATTCAAGCAAATAACAGTCAAAAGGGAGACATTAATTTAGACGGAAAAATAGACGAAAATGACATACAATTATTAGAAAAGCACTTAATAGATATAGAGAAAATATCAAAAGACAAACAAGAAAATGCAGATATTTACGAAGACAATACCATTAACCTAGTAGATTTACACTATTTAATAAAAAATATAAATAACAAAACAGATAATGACAATACTCCACAATATAACTTTGAACAAATTACACCAATAGATAGCAAAGTAACATATGAACCAGTATTAATGACAAATCAGAAAATGAAAGAATATGGAATAACAGGAGCAGGAAGCCAATGGCCAGTATCATTAGAAACATCAAATGACGGAAGTTTAATGTTATATGGAATAGATGTAGCAGGACTATACAAATCAACAGACCATGGAAAAAGCTGGACAAGAGCAAACTCAGGTCTAACATCTCCGGGAGCAGGAATGTTCGCAATAGACCCTCATAATAACAACCATGTTGCAACATTAGGACTAAGTCAGTACTCAAATGTTGGTGGAATACACATAAGTTATGACCAAGCAGAAACTTGGAACAAAACTCTAAAAATAGGAATTAAAGGATATAGATATTTATGGGATGGACTAGAGTTTGACCCAACAAGTTATGACGCAGACAAAAATTACTCAACAGACCTATATTTTTCAACACCATATAAAAGAGATACTCAAATAAGAACAAAACCTTCAGATTATAGACTAATAACATCATTAAAAGAAGATGAAGTTGGATTATACAAATCAGATGATTGCGGAGAAACCTTTTCTTTAATAATAAATGATCCAAAAGTAGCAGACGGAATCATTAGATTTACAGATGATGGAAAACTATATATAGGAAATCAATATGGATTGTTTTTGATAAATACACAAACAAATGAAATAGAAAAAGAATACGCAGAATTTAGCAATGACCCTAACACATCTGTTGAATCATCAACAAAAGGAGTAACAGGACTAGACGTTGTAGGAAATGTAATTTATGTTCAAACATGGGACGGAATTTATACACTTGAAAATGATACAATTACAAAAATAACAAATGAAAACTATGATACAAGATGGCCACAAATGTTAACAGTATCAAAATCAAATCCTAATCATATGGTATATGAATTTAGAGGAAGTGTGACAAATTACTTTACAACATTAGTAAATGTTACATTTGATGGAGGAAAAACTTGGCAAATTTCACAAGCAAATCTTGATACAACATTTTATTATAATGTAAATTTTGCATCAAGAGAAAAAGCATTTATCATAGACCCAAGTGATGACACAAATGTTATTACATTAGGAGGAGATAATGTTTTCAGAAGTAGTGACGGAGGACTTAACTTTGTACAAGCAAGCGGAATATCAAATATGATGCAAGGTGGAAAATTCCAGTTTAATTATTACAATCCAGATTTAATATTATTATCAGCACAAGATTATGCAGGAGTAATATCAACAGACGGAGGAAAAACGTTTACAAATTTAGTAATGAATAAAGGCAATTTCTATGGCGGATTTGCAGCAGATGAAGACACAATATATGGTTTTGCAAATTCATCATGGGGTGGAGGAACACTAACATATACACATGATGCTGGAAAAACATGGACAGATACTGGACTAAAAGCAAAATATGAAGAATCATCTACTTACTACTCATCATTACAATCTATAACTGATCCAAATGTATTATTTGCACAAGAGTATTATTCAAAAGACAAGGGTTATACATGGCAAGAGATGAATGGATGTGTAGCAGTATACACATATAATTATACTGGTAAAAAAGAATTATATGGAGCAAATAAAGATGGACACGTAGTAGTTTCATATGATAATGGAGATACTTGGGAAGTAGTTACAAAAAATAAATTTAGTAGTAGCTCAATATCAGAAAAAATATATGATTTAGCTTATGATCATGTTAATAATTATATGTACATTATTGATAGAGAAACTTATAGCTGGGGCGGAATAGAAAGAATCTACAAATATGACATTAATAATGATAAATGCACTAGAATTGATGTTCCAAGAGATACTGAAAGAGGATTTATGAGAATAAGATCAATAGCTGTTGACCCTAAGTCTACATCAGTAGTGTATGTTGGTGGGGCTGGAGATTATTTCTCAGCATCAACAGGTTTACTTAGAAGTGTTGATGGTGGAAATACATGGAGAGTTTTAACAACAGCTAATAATCCTAATTATGAAGAATGGGCAACTAATAAAGGTGGATATGAGGTTTCTTGCATAGGTATTGAACCTAGAACAGGAAAAGTATGGTTGGCTTCTGGTTGCTATGGATATTCAACAATTAATCCACCATATCAGCAATAAATAAGAAAGAAGATGATACTAAAATGGAAAAAAAGACTATATACTTAAAAGAAGAGCAAATAGATGAAACAAAAATCGAAGAAATAGCAAATGCAATAAAAGAAGGAAAATTAATAATTTTTCCAACAGATACAGTTTATGGTATAGGAACTAATGCGTATAATGAAGAAGCATGTAAAAAAATATACGAAATAAAAGGAAGACCAAGTTGTAAGCCATTAAGTATACTAATTTCAGACATATCCATGATAGAAGATTTAGTAGAAAATATAAGTCCAACAGAACAAAAAATAATAGAAAAATTCTGGCCAGGACCTCTAACAATGAAATTCAAAAAAAGAAAAGGCATTTTACCAGACATAATATCAGCAGGAGACGAATATGTCAGAATAAGGCTCATAAAAAATGGACTTATATATAAGATTATTGAAAAAGCAGAAGTACCAGTAGTGGCTCCAAGTGCAAACATTTCTGGACATCCAACTGGAATAAAGATAAACAATATTATTAAAGAATTAGGAGGAAAAGTTGATTATATATTAGATTGTGGAGACTATAAAAGTGACGAACCATCAACAATTGTACAAGTGGAAGATGAAAAAGTAGTTGTAATAAGAGAAGGAAAGATAAAGAGAGAAGAGTTGGAACTAAGCTAATACAATTATAGAAAATAAAATGAACGATTATCTTAAATCACATATATATTTATCCTGAATATGAAAGGATAAAAGAAGTAACTTTAAAAAATAATATTCCATTAAAAGAATTGTATAAGCTTGTGGAGTTCAACAAAAATAAATAATATTAAAATATTCTATATATTTAATTAATTTGTAATAAAAAAGGGAGGAAATAAAATAATGAAAATTTATCCAAAAACAAATGAAATGTTAGAAGGAATAGAAAATTTAGAAGAAGCAATAAAAAAATATAAAGGAATAGAAATACAATATTTTGCAAAATCAAAAAGTGAAATTGTAGACTTTGAAATAACAAAACCCATAGAAAGTCTTTTGAAAAAATATCCACAAATAGAAGAAATAACAATACATCCACCATTATGTGACTATGAACTTGAAGTAGTATTATTAAAAGACAAGAATATATTTTTAAATCAAATAAAAGAAATAGTAAAACTATCTAAAAAATATAAAATAAAAATAAACATAGTACAACATATTTATAAGAAAAACATAGAAGAATTTTTAGAGAAATATTTAGATAAAGAAAAATGTAAGAGACAAGTATACCAAATCCATTTTGCATACACAGCAAATGAAGATGGATATATAGACAGAAGAACACATGCAATAATGCATCCTGATCAAGAAACATTAAATTATGATGCAAACTTACTATGTGAATACGGAATGAAAGATTGTAATTGGGTAACAGAAGTATCTGAAAAAGATTATAAAACAAGAGAAGATGAAGCAAATGAAATAAAAATGTTATCAGAATATATAGAAAAAAACAATATTTAAAAAATATTGTTTTTTTAATAAATTTTTAAAAAGTCACTTAAAAGTCACTTTCAAAAAGTATACTGAAAATGTCAAAAGAAAATGGCAAAAATAAAAGGAGGAAAGAATATGGAAATTTTAAAAGTTGAAAACTTAAACAAAACATATGGAAAAGGAGAAAATCAAGTAAAAGCAGTAGACAACATATCATTTTCAGTAGAAAAAGGAGAATTTGTTGCAATAATAGGAGCGAGTGGAAGCGGAAAATCTACACTATTACACCTAATTGGGGGAGTAGACAGACCAACATCAGGAAAAGTTTTTATAGATGGAAAAGATATCTACACATTAAATGATGACAATCTAGCAATATTTAGAAGAAGACAAATAGGTCTAATTTATCAATTTTACAACTTGATACCAGTCTTAAATGTTGTAGAAAATATTACTCTACCAACAAAATTAGACGGAAGAGAAACAAATGAGCAAAGATTAAATGATTTATTAAAAACACTAGGACTTGAAAAAAGAAAATACAATTTGCCAAATCAATTATCAGGAGGACAACAACAAAGAGTATCTATTGGTAGAGCAATGATGAATGAACCTGCATTAATGCTTGCAGATGAGCCAACAGGAAACTTAGATTCAAAAGCAAGTGAAGAAATTATTTCATTATTAAGACTTTCAAATAAAAAATACAACCAAACAGTCATAGTAATAACACATGACGAAAAAATCGCATTAGAAGCAGATAGAGTTATAACAATTGATGACGGGAAAATAATAAAAGATGAAAGGAACGGAAAATAATGAAAGTTTTAAATGAATTAAGTGTAAAAGATTTAAAGCTAAATAAAAAAAGGTCCATAGTAATTATAATTGGAATAATTTTATCAACAGCTTTAATCTGTGGAGTTGCAGGGCTAGTAACAAGTTTTCAAAAAACATTTGTAGAAACGGCTAAAAAGAATCAAGGAAATTATCACACAATTTTTTATGATGTTCCAAAAGATGAACTTAAATATATAGAAGAAAATAGAGGAGTAAAAGATTACTATTTATCAGAAGGAATAGGGTATAGTTATCTTCCAAATGTAACTGTAACAACATCAACAGGAGCAGAAGAAAAACCATATGTTAATATAATTGCAATGGATAACAAGTTTTTAAATAATATGTCCATAGAACTACAAAATGGCAGATTACCCGAGAGTGATGATGAAATCGTTGTTTCTGCTAGAATAAATCAAAAATTTAAAACAAATTATAAAGTTGGAGATACTATAACTTTAAATGTTGGAGAGTTGAAAGATGATGCTAGTGATGTAGACGAAAAAAATAGTCAAAGTTCTGAAAATGAAATTATAAACACAACACCAAAAACATATAAAATAGTTGGAATTATAAACAGACCAACAACAACAATTGAACCATATGAAGCTGAATGGTTTACTGTTATCACAAAAATGCAAACAATAAAGAAACAAGCAAATATAGCAGTTTTATATACAAACCCATATGACTATAAGAAAAATACAGAATATATAAACAAAATGGTAGAAGTAAAAGTTGGAGAAAACGTAGATAAATCAGAAGTAACAATATTTAATGGACTAGATAAATTTTATAGAAGTTATAAATATAAAATCAAAATAAACAATGAATTGTTATCATATGAAGGTGCAAGCCTAGATGATGAAACACTAAAAACAATTTATGGATTAGGAGCATTCATAATGGGAATTGTTTTAGTATCAAGTGTATTTGTTATTAGAAATGGATTTGCAATATCAATTACAGAAAGACTAAAACAATATGGAATGCTTTCAAGTATAGGAGCAACAAAAAAACAAATCAAAAAAAGCGTTTACTTTGAAGGATTTATATTAGGAATTATAGGAATTCCATTGGGAATTTTAAGTGGAGTATTTGCAATTTATATATTAGTCAATGTCGTAAATTACATATTAAAAGACTATGTTTCAAGTGGAACTTTATTAACATATAGCATGTCTTGGGTGGCAATAGTTGTAAGTGTAATTGTATCAATTGTAACAATATGGCTATCTTGCAGAAAGTCAGCTAAAAAAGCATCAAAAATAACACCAATCGAAGCAATAAGAAGTTCAGAAGATGTAAAACTAAAAGCTAAAAAAATAAAATGTCCAAAAATCATAACAAAAATATTTAAAACAGGTGGAGAAATAGCATACAAAAACTTAAAAAGAAGCAAGAAAAAATATAGAACAACAGTAATATCTATAATTGTAAGTGTAGTAATATTTATTGCAATATCAAGCTTTATACAATATGGATTCAAAATGTCAAGCTCATATTACACAGAAAAAAATTATAATTATGTAGTATATGCATATACAACTGCATCAAATAAAAATAAAGAAGAATTTGCAAAAGAACAAGCAAAAAATTATAAAATGCTAACAGACATATCAAATTTACCAGATATAGGAGAATTTTCTATTAACAAGACAAATGTTTTTGAAATAAATATGGATGAAAAACATGAATCAGAATTAACTGATTACGGAAAAGATGTAAAAGCAAGATATGAAGAGTCAGAGGAAGACGGAGAAAAAATAGATACAATAAATGTTATTTCATTGAGCAAAGATGTATATAAAAGATATTTGAAAAAAATAGGTGGAAATTATGAAACATATAAAGAAGGTGCAATTTTAATTGATAATAACATCACTTATGATGAAAAAGGAAAAAGAATTCAAGGCAGTATGTATATTTGGAAAAAAGGTGATACTGTTACAGGGAAAATAAATGATAAAGAGTATAATATAAAAATAGTAGCAAAAACAGAAGAAAGACCAAATGGAGTTGAAAATTTATATAATACTCACGCATATTTTATAGTTAGTGAAGAATTTATAAATAAAACAGGATATATATCAGCATCTTTATATACACAATCAAATGACACAGAGAAATTAGATAAAGAAATAGAACAATATAAAAAGGAAAACAATCTTACAAATTCTAATTTAAATACATTTAATATGGAAGAATCAATAAAAGCAGAAAATGCAATTGTATTAGTTATTTCAATATTCTTATATGGATTTATTGGTGTAATTACTTTGATTGGAATAACAAATATATTTAATACTATAACAACAAATATGAATTTAAGAAAAAAAGAGTTTGCAATGCTTAAATCAATAGGTATGACTAAAAAAGAATTTAATAGAATGATTAGATTAGAAAGTATTTTCTATGGTGTCAAATCTTTGATTATAGGTATACCAATTGGAATTGCATTGTCATATGGTATGTATAAAGTGTTTAAAAATAGTATGGAAATGGAATATGTTCTACCATATAAAGCTATTGCAGTTGCTGTGATATTTGTAGCTGTTATCATTGGTATTATTATGAAGTATTCTATGAGTAAAATTAATAAACAGAATATTATTGAAACTATTAGAAATGATAATATATAATTGGTTAAAAGTCTATTATTCAGTAATGATTAATAGACTTTTTATAGATTTTAGATATTGAAACAAAACAAAACTTATGATATATTGATATAGAAAAAATAGGAGGAACACATGCTATATTTGAAATAATAATATAGCATAAAAATAAAAAATGTACTATACATATATGATAAGATGTGAAGACAATTCAATTTACACAGGAATGACAAATGATTTAGAAAAAAGATTAAAAGAACATAAAAGCAAAAGTAAAAATGGAGCAAAATACACAAAATCACATAATGCAATAAAAATAGAAGCAGCATGGAAAAGCAAAGATAAATCACTAGCATGTAAATTAGAATATCAAATAAAAAATTTAACCAAAAATCAAAAAGAAAACCTAATAAAAGGAGAAAAACTATCAATATATTTACACGGAAAAGTAGATTGTAGACGATACAGAAAATGTATTTGAACCAATTAAGCAACATCACAATTGATTGAAAATGATATAGAAGGAGAAAAAATAATGCCAAACTGGACTAATGAGCAAAAACAAGCAATATATGAAAAAAACTCAAACCTATTAGTAGCCGCAGCTGCTGGAAGCCGGGAAAACAGCAGTACTAGTAGAAAGAATAATAAACAAAGCAATAAATGAAAATATAGATATAGACAAATTACTTGTAGTAACATTTACAAATGCAGCAGCATCAGAGATGAGAGAAAGAGTACTAAATGCAATATATAAAAAGCTAGATGAAGAACCAGAAAATGAAAATTTACAAAGACAAATAACATTATTAAATATGGCAAGTATTTGTACAATAGACTCATTTTGTTTAGATGTTGTAAAAAACAATTTTTATGAATTAGAAAATGTATCACCTAATTTCAGAATTGCAGACACACCAGAAATAGAACTTTTAAAACAAGAAATACTAGATGAATTATTTGAGAATAAATATCTTTCAGAAGATAAAGATTTTACAAAACTAGTAAATACATACACAAGTTATAGAGATGACACACCTTTAAAAGAACTAATTTTAAGCATATATAATTACATCAATTCAAGTCCATATCCGCTAAAATGGCTAGATGAAAAAATAGAAATGTTTAATATTGAAAATGAACTAGACAAAGATTTTAGTCAAACTCCTTGGGGAAAAGTATTATTAGAAGAGATAAATGAAGAATTAATTGATGATATCGCAATTCTTACAGATAGTATAGATGGATTAGAATATGAAAAAGATTTAGATGAATTTAAACAAACAATAGAATCAGATATAAAACAATTAACAATATTGCAAGAGAATTTGAACAATTGGGACAAATCATATGAAATAGCGCAAAATATAAAATTTATAACATGGCCAAGAAAAAAAGTAGAATCAGAAATAAAAGATGAAATAAAAAAGATAAGAGATAATGTAAAAAAGAAATTCAACAAAAAATTAGAAAAAATATTTGTATCAGATTCAAAGCAATCTAATCAAGATATATTTGATATGTATGATATTTTGAAAAAATTAAAAAATCTAATTATAGAATTTGATGAAATATTTTCAAAGAAAAAAAGAGATAAAAATATAGTTGATTTTACAGATATAGAACATTTTGCATTAAACATTCTAGTAAAAGGAGTAGAAAAAACTACTGATAAAAATGGACTAGCATATGAAAAAATAGTTAAAACAGATGTTGCAAAAAAATATACAGAAAAATTTGAAGAAATAGCAATTGATGAATATCAAGATAGTAATTTGGTTCAAGAATTTATACTTTCATCAATATCAAGAGGAAATAATATGTTTATGGTTGGAGATGTAAAACAAAGTATTTATAGATTTAGACAAGCAATGCCAAAACTATTTTTAGAAAAATACTCTAATTATGAAACAGTTGGAACAGCCTCAAATGATATAAATGGAAGAAAAATACAATTATTTAAAAATTTTAGAAGTAGAGATAATGTCCTAGACTTTACAAATTTGATTTTTAAAAATATTATGAGCGAAAAGTTAGGCGAAGTTGATTATAATGAAGATGAATATTTAAATTTTGGTGCAGAAGATTATAAAAAAATAAATCAAAGTTTGAGAACAGAAATTGATATAATTGATTTAAAAAAAGAAGAAAATCTAGACATAGAAAACACAGAATATTTAGAAAATGATAATGACACAGAAGAGTTAGAACATTTAGAAAACATAGAAATTGAAGCAAAATATGTAGCAAACAAAATAAAAAAACTAATAGATAGTAAATATCAAGTATATGATAGAAAAAAAGAAAATTTTAGAGACATAACATACAAAGATATAGCAATTTTGTTAAGGTCTACAAAAGACAAAGCAAGTATATATGAGCAAGAATTAATAAAACTGGATATGCCAGTATTTTCAGACAGTAATCAAGAATATTTAGACTCAATAGAAATTCAAACAATAATGAGTTTACTAAAAATAATAGACAATCCAATGCAAGATATACCACTTGTAACAGTATTAAGATCAAATATAGGAAAATTCACAGATAATGAATTAGTAGAAATAAGATTATCAGATAAATATGATAACTTCTATAATTGTATGCAAAAAGCCAAAGTTGATGTAAATTCTCAATTAAAAGAGAAAATAGAACACTTTTTAAATCAAATAGAAACATGGAGAAAAGAACAGGAATATTTAGCGTTAGATGAGTTGATTTGGAAAATTTATTCAGATACAGGATATTACAATTATGTTGGTCTAATGCCAAATGGTAATTTAAGACAAGCAAACTTAAAAATGCTATTTGAAAGAGCAAAAAAATATGAAACAGCAAGTTTCAAGGGATTATACAATTTTATAAACTTTATAGAAAAACTAAAAATAAATTCAGGTGATTTAAGCTCTGCAAAAATAATAGGAGAAAACGATGATGTTATTAGAATAATGAGTATTCACAAAAGTAAAGGACTTGAATTCCCTGTTGTATTTTTGGTAAATACAAATAAACAATTTAATGAACAAGACATTAAGAAAAATCCAGTACTATTACATCAAGAATTAGGAATCGGAGCTAAATATATTAATTATAATGCACAGGTTCAATATGATACTTTAACGAGAGAGGCAATAAAAAATGTTATAAGAAATGAAAACATTTCAGAAGAAATGAGAATATTGTATGTTGCATTAACAAGAGCAAAAGAAAAATTGATTATAACAGGAATATCTAATGATTATGCAAAACAATTAGAAGATATTGAACAACAAAAAAATATTTATGCTAGAAAAGATGGAAAAATAAATCCTATTTTAGTAAAAAAATATAAAACATATTTGGACTGGATATTGCTAGTATATTTGTATGAACAGGCAAATACAGAAGAATTGCTTGAATTAAATAGAATTGAACAAAATAGCATTTTAGAATATAAAATGAAAAATGATGAAAAAGAAAATACTTCACAAAAAGTAATTAAAACATTAAATCAAAAAATAATTGACAAAAACAAAATAAATAAAATTAAAGAACAAATTGAGTATGAATATCCTAATAAATTGGCTATTGATATTCCAACAAAGAGTTCTGTTACGAAAATAAAACAAATGAAAAATAAACAATTGGGTATTGATTTTGAAAGTTTAGATAATGAAGAAAACGTAAATAAAGAAAATTCAACTGCTGATACCAAAAATATAACTTTTGAAAAGCCAAAATTTTTACAAGAAGAAAAAGATAACCAAATAACAAATGCACAAAAAGGAACTCTTACACATTTATGCTTACAAAAGTTGAAGCCAAAAAAAGAGTATAACTTAGAAAAAATTCAGACATTAATTCAAAATTTAGAAATGAATAAGATTATAACAGAAAAAGAGAGAGAAGCAATAAATCCATATAAAATATTACAATTTACAAAATCAAAAATTTGGGAACAATTAAAAAATGCCAAAGAATATTATCAAGAAAGACCATTTTATATAAATGTTCCGGCAAGCAAAATCTATAATGAAGATATAGAAGAAAATGTACTTGTTCAAGGTATTATAGATTTATATTTTGTAAATGAGATAGGAAATATTGTTTTAGTTGATTATAAGACAGATTATGTTGAAAATGGTAAGGAACTTGAACTTGTAGAAAAATATAAAAATCAATTAGAGTTGTACAAACAAGCTCTTGAAGAGGCTTTAAACACAAAAGTTGATAAAGTTTATATTTATTCTGTTTATTTGGAAAAAGAAATCGAAATTTGACATATATGTTGAAATTTAAACATTTTTTTGTTATAATAACCACATAAAATAATAAAAGGAGAAAACAAATATGGACAGAATGAAAACATTTTTAAAATATGCAATATTTATAATAGCATTTTACATCTTTTCAAACCTATTGATATACTTAAACCTAGAAACAGCATATCAAAACATAGGAAGAAAGGACAACTTGCCACAAATAACAATATACCAAGCACAAGCAACAAAAATAAACGGAAGAATAAAAGGAACAATATACAATGGAAAGGAAAACAAAATAACAAATAAATATTTAAGAATAGACTTATATTCTGAAAGAGATACATATTTAGGAAGCAAATACATTGATGTTTCAACAATGAGAGAAGAAGAAACAAGAAATATCGAAATATATTTTAAAGTACAAGATGTAGATTATTATGAAATGAAATTTACAGATGAAAAACAAGAAGGAGAATTACCAGAAATGTTAAAAGATTTGACAAAAGAACAAGTAGTATGGGGAACATTCTTAACATTTTTAATATTCTGGTAAAATAAAAAGTAGTCAAGAAACTAAAAAATTGACTACTTTTTTAGTTACGGTTCAATAAAAATAAGAAAAAATTGTAATCCCAGTGGTAATATATCAATATTTTTGGTCAAAAACATATCTGGGGTCTACCTTTGGGTCTTTGACCTTAAATATTGATATATTACCACTGGGATTACAATTTTACTTATTACAGAAGTTATATAACAAGGTTACAGAAATCGTTACAAAAAATGTAACAAAAATGTAACAAAAGAAAAAGACTTAGAGCCAAGCCGACAAAAAAAGACCAAAAAATCTTTTTCATAAAATGTTGCAATTGCAACAGAAAAACTGCCAGGATGATATATAATATGAGCATACTTAAACAAGGGGAGGATATGGAAATGAAAATCATAAAAAGAGATGGGTCAATAGTAGACTACAATCCAGAAAAAATAAGAATAGCAATAAAAAAAGCTAACAATGAAGTATCAAAAAAAGAAAGAGCAACAGAAGCAGAAATTGACGAAATAATAACATATATCGAAGATATGAAAAAATCAAGAATATTAGTTGAAGATATCCAAGACATAATAGAACAAAAATTAATGGCATTAGAAAAATATCAATTAGCAAAAACATATATCACATATAGATACACAAGAGCATTAGTTAGAAAAGCAAATACAACAGACCAATCAATAAAAGAACTAATTGAAGGTGAAAGTGAATACTGGAACAACGAAAACTCTAACAAAAATGCAACAGTTGTAACAACACAAAGAGACTATTTAGCAGGAATAACAAGTACAGACATAACAAGAAGATTTTTATTACCAGAAGACATAGTAAAAGCACATGATGAAGGAATAATTCATTTCCATGATGCAGACTATTTTGCACAAAATGCACTAACAAACTGTGAACTTATAAATCTAGAAGACATGCTACAAAATGGAACAATTATGAATGGCGTTATGATAGAAAAACCACATAGATTTATAACAGCATGTACAATAGCAACACAAATAATTTTAGCAGTAACATCATCAACATATGGTGGAGCAACAATATCATTATCACATTTAGCACCATTTGTAAAAAGTAGTTATAATAAATATTACAAAAAATACAAAGATAGGGGATTAACAGAAAAACAATGTGAAGAATATGCAAAACAAGATACAAGAAAAGAAGTATCAGACGGTGTACAAACATTCAATTATCAAGTTAATTCAATGACAAACACAAATGGACAAGCACCTTTCTTATCAGTATGTATGTACCTAGGTGAAACAGAAGAATATAAAGAAGAATTAGCAATGATTATAGAAGAATTCTTAAAACAAAGAATAGAAGGATTTAAAAACGAAAAAGGCGTATATGTTACACCAGCATTTCCAAAACTATTATATGTATTAGAAGAAGCAAACATAAATGAAAATAGTAAATATTGGTATTTAACACAACTTGCAGCAAAATGTACAGCAAAAAGAATGGTACCAGACTATATATCTGAAAAGAAAATGAAAGAATTAAAAATTGATAAAAATGGAGAAGGACATTGTTATCCATGTATGGGATGTCGTTCATTCCTAACACCATATGTAGACCCAGAAACAAACAAACCAAAATATTATGGAAGATTTAACCAAGGTGTTGTAACATTAAACTTAGTTGATGTTGCATTAACGTCTGGAAAAGACATGAATAAATTCTGGAAAATATATGATGAAAGACTTGAATTATGTCATAGAGCATTACAAGCAAGACATGAAAGATTAAGTAAAGTAACAAGTGATGTTGCACCTATTCTTTGGCAAAATGGAGCACTTGCAAGATTACCAAAAGGAGCACCAATACACCCATTACTACATGGAGGATATTCAACAATTTCACTTGGATATGCAGGATTATATGAATGTGTTAAATACATGACAGATAAAAGCCATACAGATAATGGAAAAGGAAAAGAATTTGCAATAGAAGTAATGAAAAAACTAAATGATAAATGTAAAGAATGGAAAGAAAAAGAAGATATTGATTACAGTGTATATGGATCACCAATTGAATCAACAACATATAAATTTGCAAAATGCTTAAAAGAGAGATTTGGAGTTGTAGAAGGAATAACAGACAGAGATTATATAACAAATTCATATCATGTACCAGTATTTGAAGAAATAGATGCATTCTCTAAATTAAAACTAGAAAGTGAATTTCAACAATTAAGCCCAGGTGGAGCTATATCATATGTAGAAACACCAAATCTACAAGACAACCTAGAAGTAGTTATTCAAATAATCAAATTTATATATGAAAACATTATGTATGCAGAATTAAATACAAAATCAGATTATTGTCAAAAATGTGGATTTGATGGTGAAATCTTAATTGATGATAATTTGGAATGGTATTGTCCAAATTGCGGAAACAGAGATCACAAAACATTAAATGTAGCAAGAAGAACATGTGGTTATATTGGAAGTAATTTCTGGAACAAAGGAAGAACACAGGAAATAAAAGAAAGAGTTCTACACATTGATAATAAGGATGATGAATAAAATGGGTTATAATAAAATTAGAAAAATGGACATTTCAGATGGACCAGGAGTAAGAGTATCAATATTTATGCAAGGTTGTGCATTTAACTGTAAAAACTGCTTCAATCCAGAAACACATGATTTTAAAGGTGGAAAAGAATTTACAGATGAAACAATAAATAGAATATTAGAATTATCAGATAATGACAATATTGAAGGGCTTTCAATTTTAGGTGGTGAACCAATGCATCCTAGAAATATTGAAAATACTACAAAATTAGCAAAAGCATTTAAAGAAAAATATCCTAGCAAAAATGTATGGGCATGGTCTGGATTTAAATTTGATAAAGATTTAAAAGACAAAGAAGTTACTAAATATTTAGATGTTTTAGTTGATGGCCAATATGTTGATGAACTACATAATCCTAAATTAAAATGGAAAGGTTCATCAAATCAAAGAGTTATTGATGTTCAAAAAAGTTTAAAACAAAATCAAATTGTATTATTTGAGAAATAATGTGCCATAATAATATAAAAAGAATTATTACAATTTACATTTTATAAAAATTATTTATATTCTTATAAAATGTAAATTGTATTTTTAAATATATTAAGAGAGGAACGTGATTTTTATGGCAAATACCAAAGAAGACGTAGACATAAATAAAATGTATGCAAATGAAAGCAAAATAAGCAAAGACGAATTCATAAAAAAATACAAAATACAAGAAACAGGAATCTCAACAGAAGAAGCAGAAGAAAAAATAAAAAAATTAGGACCAAACGAAATAAGACAAGCAAAACCAAAAAAATGGTACAACTACTTTTGTGAAAGCTTAGTAACACCATTCAACTGCATATTAATTGGAATTGCACTTATATTAACTTATACAGATGTAATTTTACCAGAAACACCAAGTTACGCAAATATCATAGTAATAGCAATTCTAGTAATAGCAAGCACATTACTAGATTTTTTTGAAGAATATAGGTCAAATAAAGCAGCTGAAAAATTAAAGAAGATGGTTGCAACCAAAACAACAGTAATTAGAAACGGGCAAAAAATAGATATTCCAATAAAAGAAGTTGTAATAGGAGACACAGTTATATTATCAGCAGGAAGTATGATACCAGCAGATTTGAGAGTAATTGAAGCAAAGGACTTATATGTTGGACAATCATCTCTAACAGGTGAATCAGATAGTGTAAAAAAGACCATAGAACTAGAAAATAAAGAAGAAATAGACAACATATCAGATTTTGATAACATATGTTTTATGGGAACAAATGTAATATCAGGTTCAGCAAAAGGAATTGTCATAAAAACAGCAGATTCAACATATTTTGGAAAAATAGCAAATACTATAACAGCTGGAAAAGACAAAACTGCATTCCAAAAAGGAATAGAAAACATTAGTAGATTATTAATAAAATTCATGTTATTTATGATACCATTGGTGTTTATTATAAATGTTGAAAAACATGAATTTATAACAGCCTTCACGTTTGCAGTTGCAATAGCAATATGTATAACACCATTATTATTACCAGTAATTTTATCATCAAGCTTATCAAAAGGTGCAATAAGAATGTCAAAAAAGAAAACAATTGTAAAAAAACTTGATTCAATCCAAAACTTTGGCGCAATGAATATATTATGTACTGATAAAACAGGAACATTAACAGAAGACAAAATTGTACTTGAAAGATATTTAGACATAAATGGAGACGAAGATATAAGAACTCTAAAACATGCATTTTTAAATTCATATTTTCAAACAGGGCTAAAAGGAAGTATAGACGAGGCTGTAATAAAAAGAGCAACGGAAAATAATCTAATGGAACTTACAGTAAAATATAAAATAGTAGATGAAATACCTTTTGATTTTTCTCGTAGACGTCTATCAGTTATTGTGACAGATGGAGAGAAAAGACAATTAATTACAAAAGGTGCTGTTGAAGAAATTTTAAGTATTTGTACAATGGTTGATTATAAAGGTCAAGTTAGCAAAATAACAAAAGAGATTAAAGATAATATCAAAAAAATCAGTAAACAATTAAACAAAGACGGATTAAGAGTCGTTGCAGTATGTCAAAAAAATGATATTGAAAATAAATCAAGTTTTGAAGTATCAGATGAAAAAAATATGATATTACTTGGTTTTATAGGATTTTTAGATCCACCAAAAGAGAGTGCAAAAGAATCTATAAAAAGGTTAAATAAAGCAGGTATAAGAGTTATAGTTCTTACAGGAGATAATGCAGATGTAACAATATGCGTGTGTGAAAAAGTAGGAATAAATTCAAAAAATATCGTCTTAGGAAGTCAAATAGAGAAGCTTCCAGATATTGGTGTAATTCGTTTGTTAAAGAAAACAAACATATTTGCCAAGCTATCTCCAATACAAAAAGCTAGAATTGTAAGACTATTAAGGCAAAATGGAAATGTAGTTGGATATATGGGTGATGGAATAAATGACAGTCCATCATTAACAAATTCAGATGTAGGTGTATCAGTAGATACAGCAGTTGACATAGCAAAAGAATCAGCAGATATTATTTTGCTAGAAAAAGACTTAAATGTTTTACTAGATGGAGTTGAAGAGCGGAAGACGTACATTTGTAAATTTGATGAAATATATAAAAATGGCAACAAGCTTCAACTTTGGAGAGGTTGTATCTGTAATAGTTGCAAGTATATTTTTACCGTTTTTGCCAGAGACGCCAATTCAATTATTAGTTGAAGGGTTGATATACGATTTTGGCCAGATGACTTTGCCTTTTGATAATGTTGATAAAGAATCTTTGGAAAAACCCAAAAAGTTAGACATTAAAAGTTTAAAGAGATTTATGCTATTTATGGGACCTGTAAGTTCTGCATTTGACATTGTTGTTTTTCTAACTTTATGGTATGTTTTTAAATTAAGAGATGTAGCACATTTCCAAACAATTTGGTTTACTTATAGTATAGTTTCAAATCTAGTAGGAATGCACATAATTAGAACTGCAAAAGTTCCTTTTGTACAAAGTAATGCTCATAAATATGTATATGCTTCATCAATTTTATTGATATTAGTTGGTATTGCGGTGCCATTTACAGCATTGGGAACTGCTATTGGACTGGTTTCTATTAGTGTGAAGTATTTAGTTATGATTTTTGTTGTTACTTTTTTATACTGTATTATTGCTTCTTTGGCAAAGAGATTGTATATTAAAAAATATAAAGAGTGGATTTAAAGAGACAAATGGGACAGTCCTAATTTGTCTCATTATTTTGTCATATTTTGTCGAAATATTTTTCTTGACAAGTAACATAAAACAATGATAATATATCGTCATGCAATTAATTAGACGGTTGCATGACTAAAAATTTAAATAAAAAGATTTAACTCAAACAACTTAGGAAAAACAAAATAAAATTCAAGAATTTTTAAATTAATCTTAAATACTATTTTCAAGTATAATTCAAAAATTAAAATCGAAATATAACCCACAATATCTCAAAGTATTATGTGAAAAGTTTAAATAAAGTGTAAATAACCCTAATACGCTTATAGTCTAGAATTGTCTCTTTAATTGTAAATATAAATAAATATTTACTAAATGGTGTTGCAATATTCAATAGAATTTAGTATAATTAAGGAGGAAAAATATGACAGAAACAAAGCAAAAAATGTTACCACTATCAAGCGATATAGTGTTTAAAAGAGTATTTTCAAGAGAAGGAACAGAGGATATACTAAAAGATTTCTTAGAAGCAATATTAAATGTCAAAATAGAAAAAGTAGAAGTTAAAAACCCAGAATTACCAAAAAATATATATGATGAAAAAGCAGGAATATTAGATCTAAAAGTAGAAATAGACGAGAATACAATATGTGACGTCGAAATGCAAGTAAGAGATGAATACAATGTAGATAAAAGAAGTTTAAAATATGCAGCAAACTTGATAGAAATGCAACTAAAAATCGGAGACCAATACACAAAATTAAAAAAAGTAATAGTAATAAATATTTTAAAATTTAATTTCTATAAGAGAAATGGATATCATCATATAGCACATATGAAGTTTGAAAAAACAGACAAAAATGAATATGTAAATATGGGATTTTTAGAAGAAGATGAATTAGCAACAGAAGACATAGAGATGCATTTTATAGAATTGCCAAAATTCAAACAGAAAAATCCAGAAGTAGCAAGCAGATTAGAACAATGGTTATGGCTAATAGAAGGAGAGGGGGAAAAGATAAAAATGGCAAAAAGTAAGAATGAAAAAATTAAAGAAGCAATTAATTTAATTAGGGAAGTCAGTATGGATGATAAAGAATGGCAAATGTATGAGGCAAGGCAAAGATGGATAGCAGATATAAAAACAGATATGAGTTGTGCAAAAGAAGAAGGCAAAAAAGAGCGGAATAGAAGAACGGAGCTAGAAAAATAGCTCAAAAATTATTAAAAATGGGAATGACAGTAGAACAAGTAGTAGAAGCAACTCAATTGCAAAAAGAAGAAATAGAAAAAATTAATAAGTAGATAAAATTAATAAGTAGATAAAAGTTATTGCTAATTCTCCCTAAATGTGATATAAATAACATAAAAATTTTAAAACTTAATAAAATTAAATAGAAAAATTCGGGAGATGAAAACATGGGAATAATAGAACTAATATTATTAAGTATAGGGCTTGGAATGGACGCATTTGCAGTATCAATATGTAAAGGAATATCAATGAAAAAAATAGACTGGAAAAAAGCGTGTATAATAGGACTATATTTTGGAGGATTCCAAGCGATAATGCCAGTTATAGGCTATTTTTTAGGCTCAACATTTGAAAACATAATAACAAACTTTGATCACTGGATAGCATTTTTCTTACTAGCGATAATAGGAGGAAACATGATAAAAGAATCATTCAGCAAAGAAAGCGAAAATATAAATGATGATGTTAATTTTAAAACGATGATTATACTAGCAATAGCGACAAGTATAGATGCGTTGGCAGTAGGAATAACATTTGCATTTTTCAATGTTAATTTAATTTTAGCAATAACACTTATAGGAGTAATAACATTTATTTTATCAGTTATTGGAACAAAAGTAGGCAATAGATTTGGTGACAAATACGAAAATAAAGCAGAATTTATAGGAGGAGTTATTCTTATTTTATTAGGACTAAAAATATTATTAGAACATTTAGGAATGTTGAATTTCTAAATGTTTATAAAAATACATAATAGAAGACATAGAAAAGGAAAATATAAAAGTTATAGACGAACTAATAGGACTTTTTAAAAGATTTAATAAATAAAAAATATATTTAAACAGATACGATATATATCAAAAAAATTAAGGAGGAAAATAAAATGAAAGAAACAAATTTAAAAATAGAAGGAATGCATTGTGCAGGATGCTCAACAAGATTGGAAAAAGTATTAAATAATTTAGAAGGAGTAGAAAAAGCACAAGTAAGCCTACAAGAAAAGAAAGCAACAATAAAATATGATGAAAACAAAATCAGCTTAGAAAGTATAAAAGAAGCAATAGAGGATGCAGGCTTTAAAGGAGAATAAAAAGTTGAAAAATAATTATAATTTTGGTATGAAAAAAGTATTATTAAAAATTGATGGAATGACTTGCAGTGCTTGCTCATCAGGCTTAGAAAAATACTTAAATAAGCAAGACGGAATAAAACAAGCAACAGTAAATCTAATTATGAATAATGCAAACATAGAATATGATGACAAAAAGCTAACGTTAGAACAAGTTGAAAAATTTATAGAAAAAGCAGGATTCACAAGTCTAGGAATAGACAATTTTGAAAAAGAAGAAAAGAAAAACACAAATGAAAAATACAAACTAATTGCAATAACAATAATATCAATACTAGTATTATATATATCAATGTCACATATGGTAGGATTACCAGTAATTCCGTTTCTAAATATGATGACACATGCTATAAATTATGCAATATCATTATTTGTTCTAACAACAATAATATTAATTTTAGGAAAAGACATAATAAAAAATGGATATAAAAATTTAATACACAAAACACCCAATATGGACACACTCGTAATGATAGGAGTTTTGGCAAGCTACATTTACAGTATATATGGAACAATTCAAATTTTAAAAGGACATACAATGCATGTAGAAAGCCTATACTTTGAATCAGCAGCAATAGTTATATTTTTTATAGAAATAGGAAGATATGTAGAAAATAAAAATAAAGATAAGACAAAAGAAGCATTACAACAATTAATGACTATAACTCCAAATAATGCAGTAATTTTAAGGGAAGGACAAGAGGTTATAGTAACATTAGACGAAATACAAAAAGGTGATATCGTAATCTGCAAACCAGGAGAAAAAATTGCAGTTGATGGAGAAATAATTGATGGAACAACACATATTAATGAATCATTCATAACAGGTGAAAGTGTACCAGTAAAAAGAGAAAAAGGTTCAAAAGTAATTGCTGGAAGTATAAATTATGAAGGAACAATAAAATACAAAGCCGAAAAAATCGGTAAAGAATCAACTGTTTCAGAAATTGTAAGACTAGTTACACAAGCTACAAGCACAAAAGCACCAATAGCCAAAATAGCAGACAAAATAAGTGGATATTTTGTACCAGTAGTTTTAGTAATTGCAGTTTTAGCATTTGTTTTATGGCTTATAATTTCAAAAAATGTAGCAACTGCAATAAATATATTTGTAAGTATATTAGTTGTAGCATGTCCATGCAGTTTAGGGTTAGCAACACCACTTGCAATAGTTATAGCATCAGGAAATTCAAGTAAAAAAGGAATATTAGTAAAAACAAGTGAAACATTAGAAAATGCACATAAAGTAAAAACAATTTGCTTTGATAAAACAGGTACATTAACAAAAGGAGAACTAAGCATTTCAAAAATATATAATTACAGTAATATTAATGAAAATGAAGTATTAAGAAAAGTTGCAAGTATAGAAAATAAATCTGAACATCCAATAGCAAGAGCAATAGTAAAAAAAGCACAAGAAGAAAAATTAGAATTAGAAGAAATAAAGGAATTTAAAGCAATACCAGGATTTGGAGTTGAAGGTATAACATCGAGTGGAGATAAGTATTTAATTGGAAATAAAAAATTAATGATAGAAAACAATATCAAAATAAGTAATGGAAAAGATGAAAAAGAGTTAGTAAATGATGGAAATAGTATTTTATTTGTTAGTTTAAATAATGAATTAATAGCACTAATTGGTGTAAAAGATATTTTAAAAGATAATGTTATAGATGTAATACAAAAACTAAAGAATAGAAATATTGATATTGTAATGCTAACAGGAGATAATGAAAAAACAGCGGAAATTATTGCAAAAGAAATTGGTATTGATAAAGTTATTTCAAATGTTACACCAAAGGAAAAATCTGAACAAATAAAAAAATTGAAACAAAATGGCCTTGTGATGATGTGTGGAGATGGAATAAATGATAGTGTAAGTCTTGTAACAGCTGATATCGGTGTATCGGTTTCAAGTGGGACAGATATTGCAATGGACTCATCACAAGTTGTAATTATGAATGATAATTTAGAAAAAATTGATGATTTGATTGAAATTAGTAGGAAAACTATACGAAATATAAAACAAAATTTATTTTGGGCATTTTTCTATAATATTTGTATGATTCCTATTGCTTGTGGTATTTTACAGCCACTAGGAATTTCCATGAATCCTACGATTGCAGCATTTGCAATGACAATTAGTAGTTTAACAGTTGTATTAAATGCTTTGAGACTTAAAAGTTAATAATAAATTGAAAAATGTTGACATGCTAGAAGCTTGAAGTCAGTAGATTAGTGAGGAAGGGGAGACAGTTCAAAAAACTTCTCACCCTTTTGTCATTTTTATTAGGAACAATATTGCATTAAAAAAACTATAAATATAAAAACGCAAATAAAACAATAAATAAAGCAACAACAGCAACAACAAGAACAAAAAGCAAAATAATTAAAGCCTGTGCATCAGTTACAGTAACATCAATGGTCTCAATTTTATCTCCATTTTTGACAGTAACAGAAGTAGAGCCTTCTGAAACACCAGTAATAATACCATCTTCACTAACAGTTGCAATAGATTCATCATCAACTGAATAAGAAAACAGATCAGCAAAAACATCTTCATATCCAGAAGGCTCAGTAGTAATAACAGTAGACATTTTCATATTTTGATTAACAAATAATTTCACACTTTTAGCTGAAACAGTAAAATCATAAGCAATAGAACTTTTAGAATCACCAATATTATCATTTGTAATTTTAACAGAATCTGTTGTAGTCACCTTATAAGTTTCATTATCAATAGTAATAGGAGAACCATTGCTAGTTCCTGAATCCAAAGATTCAATGTTTCCGCTAACTAAATGAGTATTAACTTTATTAATAACACCTGTAACAGATTTATCCTCAGTTTCTTCACCTACATAAAACTTTTCAATAGAAGAACCAGCAACTTTGACAGTAGCATTATCCAAAGTACCTCTATTGACAGTTTGATAAACACCGATTTTACCACCTATTAGTTTAACGTTTGCAGTACCAGTATAGCCATTAGAACCGCCAGCAGTAACATAAGAATTACTCATATTACCATCAGATATTGTAAGGTTAACAGTTCCTGTATATGAATAACCTTGACCGCCACCAAAGATTCCATAAGTGACTGTACCACCAGAAATTGTAATATTTGAAATTTCGGTTCTATTTGGAGAATTTATAGAATCATCCTTAGTTCCGACAGAATAATTTACACCATCAATTTTTCCACTCGCCATACCACCACCTTGAACAGTCAATGCAGTACCGCCATTCATTTGTATATTAGAATTATTAACTTTTGCATTAAAATATCCACCACCAGTAACAGCATTTGAAATAGTGCCACCATTTATTGTAATATTTGTTGTTGTAACAGTAGAAGATTTATCAGCAGTATATCCAATACCACCAGCAATTAAATTTTGAACAGTTCCACTTTCCATAGTTATTTGTGAAGTTTCATAGTTGCCACCATTTCCACCACCAAAAACACTAACAGTACTTGGGACAATTTGACTTCCAGCATCCCAAGTAATTACAGTATTTCCATCAATTTCTGAAATAACAATTGGAACACCATTTGCAAAAAATGCGCCTTGATTATTGTTATAGCTTTCATTGTATATTGGAGCTTCTGTCGCATTTGATGTGATATTTATTAATCCAAATGTCGCAATTATTGCTAAAAAGCAAAATAATTTTTTCATAAAATTCAATCCTTTCTTTGCATATAAAATATGCTTATCATATAATATGAAAAAAGTAGTATATAGTTGATAAATGTATTTTATTGTGATATATTACGAATATGAAAAGGAGGAATATTTATGATAGAAAAATTAAAAAAAAAATATGTATTTTTTGATGTAGATGGAACTTTATCAGAATATAGATATAGAGATATATTATATGGAGGAAAATGTCCAGAACTAGGATGCCAATCATTAGAAGATTTATTATTTAACGATTTATTTTACACAGCAAGGCCATTAAAAACAATGCAAAAAGTAATTGAAAAATTAGATAGTGATAAGATTTTTGTACTTGGAACAGTTACTACAAACAATGAAATAGAACAAAAATACAAATGGTTAAAAGAGAATTATCCAAATATAAAAAGAGAACATATAATTTTTATATGTTCAACAATGTTAAAACCAGATGTTATAATAGAATGTTGTAAACATTATAATATTGATATAAAAGATACAGTTTTCGTTGATGATAGACTAGATGTTTTAAGAAAAGCAGAAACATTAGGAATAACAGCATATCATCCTAGTTCATTTACAGAATAAAAAATTAGGAATAAAATGACAATAGCAGAAGTAAGTAAAAAATATGATATTACACCAGACACATTAAGATATTATGAAAGAGTAGGATTGCTAAACAATGTACCAAGAAATCCAAACGGAATAAGAAATTATGATGAACAATCTTGTAAAAGAATTGAACTTGTAAAATGCATGAGAAATGCAGGAGTTGAAATTGAAATTTTAATAGAATATATGAGCTTATTTGAACAAGGAAAAAGTACTGTAAAAGCAAGAAAAAGTCTATTAGAAGAGCAAAGAGAAAAGTTGTTAGAAAAGCATCCAAGAAATACAAAAATTATGTCCAGATTCAAAAGTAGAAAAAGGTATGAATATTGTTTTTACTGAGGATTATAATGAAAATCAATTGGTAACATCCCATGATGAAATTGATAAATGGATTAAAGAATTATAGTTTTAAAAGCAGATAATTAGTTGATAATTATCTGCTTTTATGATAATATATAAACTTGGAATAAATATCAAAAATATTTTAAATTTTAGGTCAAATAATTAGTTGAAAATATAAGTCTTTTATAATATAATATCAATAAAATATGGTGAAAATTAAAAAGAAGGAACAAGACCAGAATGAAGTACAAAGATAATAAAAACAGATGCAAATGGTGTAATCCACAAAATGAAACATATATAAGATATCATGATGAAGAATGGGGACAACCATCTTATGAAGATAAATATTTATATGAAATGCTTATATTAGAATCATTTCAAGCAGGACTATCATGGGAATGCATTTTAAATAAAAGAGAGGCATTTAGAGAAGCATTTGACAATTTTGATATAGACAAAATAATCAATTATGACAATAACAAAATTCATGAATTATTAGAAAATCCAAAAATCATTAGAAATAAACTAAAAATAAATGCTACAATAAATAATAGCCAAATATTTAAAGAAATACAAAAAGAATATCACACATTTTCTAATTATATATGGCACTTCACAGAAAACAAAATTATTTATGAGGTAGATAAAACAAGGTCGGGATTATCAGATACAATTTCAAAAGACTTGAAAAAGAGAGGAATGAAGTTTGTAGGGACAACAATCATTTATTCATATTTACAAGCAATAGGAGTAATATATTCACATGAAATGGAATGTTATTTGAAAATAAAAAAATAAAATTAAAATAAAGACAAAGAAAGGAAAGAAGAAAATGAGTCTAGTATTAAAAAATGTATCAAAATCATTTGTAGGAAAAAAAGTTGTAGACAATATTTCGTTTAGCTTAACAAAACCAGGGGTATACGGTTTGCTTGGAACTAATGGAGCTGGGAAAACAACAACAATTAGAATGTTACTTGGAATTATAAAAAAAGATAGTGGAGAAATCACTTGGAAAGGGAAAAACGTAGATAGAAAACTTGTTAGGTTTGGATATTTACCAGAAGAAAGAGGCGTATACCCAAAGACAAAAATATTTGATCAATTAATGTACTTTGCAGAATTAAAAGGAATGAAAAAAACAGAAGCGATAAGTTCAATAAACAAATGGGCTAAAGAACTAAAAGTAGAGGAATATTTACAAATGCCAGCAGAAAAGCTATCAAAAGGAAATCAACAAAAAATACAATTCATGACAGCAATTATACATAATCCAGAATTAGTAGTATTAGATGAGCCATTTAGCGGATTAGACCCAGTTAATACAGAAATATTAAAAAATATTATAATTGACTTAATAAAAAATGGAAAATACATAATAATGTCAGCACATCAGATGGCAACAATTGAAGAATTTTGTAGTGATATTTTAATATTAAATAAAGGAAAAACTGTACTACAAGGAAATCTAAAAGAAATAAAAGAAAAATATCCAGCAAATAGAGTAGAAATACATGTGAAACAAGATATAAAAAATTATATTAAAGAGTTTAATTTTGAAATAGAAACTGAAACAAATAATAATTATGTTATAAAAATATCAGATGAAGAAAAAGCACATAAATTATTAAATAAACTTGTTCTAGATGGAATTAATGTTGACAAATTTGAAATTAAAAAACCTACATTAAATGATATTTTTATAGAAAAGGTAGGTGAATAACAATGAGAGATATTTTTACAGTAATGAAATTTACAATAAAAGATATGGTTAAAAGAAAATCATTTATAATATCAACATTAATTATTTTAATTTTAATAATAATTGGGTTTAATGTGCCGAATTTAATTAAAATGTTTAATGAAGACAATAACGGAAACAAATTTTTAATAATAGACAGTAAAAATGTATTTGAAGGAACATTAGAAAATTTAAAACAAATGGATTTAGGATATGAATTTGAAATAACAAATGAAGATTTAAAATTTGAAGATGTAAAGCAAAAAATAGAAGATAAAGAAATAAAAGAAGCAATAATTATAAGTCCAGAAAACGAAAAAGTAAAAATATCATATATTGTAGAAAATACAACAATGATAAATGAAGTACCAGAAAAATGCAAAAATGCTTTAACATCAATATATTCTAGTTTAAAAATATCAAAATTAGGTCTATCAGAGCAACAATTACAATCAATTACTCCAAATTTTGAATTTAACTTAGAACAAACAGAAGAAAAAAGTGCAAGTGGAAATATTTTAGTAATGATGATAATGTCAATTGTATTATTTTATGCAATATACTTTTGTGCATATCAAGTATCAAGTTCAATAACAACAGAAAAAACTTCAAAAATAATAGAAACATTAGTAACATCTACAAGTCCAAAAACAATAGTACTTGGAAAAACAATAGGAATTGGTGTAGTAGGCTTAGCTCAGATGACATTGATTGTCTCAACAGCTTTAATAAGTGCAAAAACATTTTTAGAAGAAGGCTTATTAGAATCTGTTTTAGATATGTCTAATATTACACCATATTTAGGAGCAATGACAGCAATTTATTTTATATTAGGTTATTTGGCATATGCTTTATTATATGCACTAACAGGTTCTACAGTAAGCAAGCCAGAAGACATACAATCTGCTAATTCTCCTGTTGCAATATTAGCGGTAATTGGCTTTTATTTATCATATTTTACTATGATGAATCCTACGAGCAAACTTAATGTATTTGCTTCATTATTCCCAATATCATCACCATTTTGTATGCCATTTAGAATTATGATGGGATTAGCAAATACAACAGATGTAATAATTTCAATTGCAATTTTAATTGTTACAATAATTATTATTGCTAGTGTTGCTATAAAAATATATTCAAATGCAATACTAAATTATGGTACTAAAATGAGTATTAAAGATATTATAAAAATCTATAAGGATAAACAAAACTAATACATAGTTATTTTGTTTTAATAAGCTAATATATAACTTTACAAATAGTAACTTGAAAAAATATTTGTAAAAATACTACACAAAATAAAAAAAATATGTTACAATGGAAAATGAAATTTTTAGGAAAAATATTTCAACACAAAATCATAAAAAAACATAAAAATCAGCAAAGTCAAAAAATGGGCAAAATCAATAAGAAGAAGTTTGAAAACCTTAAAATAGAAATAAAAATCAAAAGGAGGAATAAAAAATGTCAGGACATAGTAAATGGCACAACATACAAGCAAAGAAAGGAAAAGCAGATGCAGCAAGAGGAAAAATCTTCACAAAACTAGGAAGAGAACTATTAATAGCAACAAAAGAAGGAGGACCAGACCCAGCAGGAAACTCAAAATTAAAAGCAGTCATAGCAAAATGTAAAGCAGCAAACATGCCAAACGACACAATAAACAATGCAATCAAAAAAGCATCAACAAGTAGTGAAAGCTATGAAGAAATAGTATATGAAGGATATGGACCAAACGGAGTAGCAGTAATTGTAGAAGCATCAACAGACAACAAAAACAGAACAGCAGCAGACGTAAGACATGTATTTGACAAAGCAGGAGGAAACTTAGGAACAACAGGATGCGTATCATACTTATTCAACAAAAAAGGAGTAATAGTAATAGAAAGAGCATCAACAGAAATGTCAGAAGATGATATAATGATGTTAGCACTAGACGCAGGAGCAGAAGACTTCTCAGCAGATGAAGAAATATATGAAATAACAACAGACCCATCTGACTTTACACAAGTTAGTGAAAAATTAGAAGAAGCTGGATTAGAATTTATAGAAGCCGAAGTTCAAATGGTTCCAACTACAACTGTTCAATTAGATGAAAAAGGTGTAGAAAAAATGGAAAGATTAATAGAAAGACTAGAAGAACTTGATGATGTTGCAAACATTTATCATAACTGGGAAGAATAAAAAAATGGGATTGAGGAACAGCTCTTCAATCCTTTTTGATTTTTTACCCAAAAACAATTACCACAAATTTTTAGGAGATATGTATGAAAATACCAGTAGAAAAAAACAAAGAATATATAGTAGAAATAATAGATAATGGATTTGAAGGAGAAGGAATTGCAAAAATAGATAATTTTACAATATTTATTAATGGAGCAATAAAAGGAGAAAAAGTAAAAATCTTAATTGTAAAAGTTCTCTCATCACACGCATTTGGAAAAATACTAGAAATAATAGAAAAATCTAATACAAGAAAAGAAGTAGATTGTACAACATATAAAAGATGTGGCGGATGCAATATGAGACATATAGAATATAAAGAAACTCTAAAAATGAAACAAAATGCAGTTCAATCATTAGTAAATAAAACATTAAAAAATAAAATTCAAGTCAAACCAACAATAGGAATGGAAAATCCGCTACATTATAGAAATAAGGCACAATATCCAATTGGTATAAATAAAAACGGTGAACCTGTAATAGGAGTATTTGCAAATAGAACACATGAAGTAATCCCTATGGAAAAATGCTTAATTCAAAACCCAATATCAGAAAAAATAGCAAAAACTGTATTAGAATTTATAAAGAAAAATAAAATTTCAATATATAACGAAAAAACAGTAAAAGGGCTATTTAGACACATTGTAATAAAAGTTGGAATAAAGACAAATGAAGTAATGTGTATATTAGTCATAAACGGAAACAAGATTCCAAAAGAAAACGAATTAGTAGAAATTTTAACAAAAAAATATCCTAATATCAAAACAATAGTAAAAAACATAAATACTAAAAATACAAATGTTATATTAGGAAAAGAAAACATCAATATATATGGAGAAGGATACATTGAAGATAAGCTAGGAGAATACACATTCAAAATATCACCACTTTCATTTTATCAAGTAAACCCAGTTCAAGCTGAAAAGCTTTATAATATTGGTGTAGAGGCTGCAAATATTACAAAAAATGATACGGTTTTTGATTTATATTGTGGTATTGGAACGATTTCATTATTTATGGCAAAATATGCGAAAAAAGTTTATGGAGTTGAAATTGTAGAACAAGCAATTAAGGATGCAAAAGAAAATGCTAAGATTAATAATATTGATAATACTGAATTTATAGCGGGTGATACAGAAATAGTTTTGGATAATTTGATTAATAATGAAAATATTATTCCTGATGTTGTTATGGTTGATCCACCTAGAAAAGGTCTTGATAATAAGTCTATTGATAATATTTTAAAGATTAAACCTGATAGATTTGTATATATTAGTTGTAATCCAGCTACTTTGGTTAGGGATTTGGCTAAATTTGAAGATGTTTATGAAATTAAAGATATTCAACCGGTTGATATGTTTCCGTTTACAGGACATGTTGAATGTGTTTGTGTTTTAAAACTTAAATAAAGCTTTATATTTCAACGAAAATCAACTGTTCAGTGCCTATCAAAAAAAGCATATTTTTGATAAAAAAACACTTATTTTTGTAAAAAAATGATAAAATTTTATGGAGGTTGTTTGAGGAGAATATATTTACTCATACCATATTAGGTGATATGGGGTGATTAAACAAAATAAAAAGTAGAGATTATAGGAAAAATAAAAAATGGTATTAGGTGATTTAATTTTATTACTTACAGGAATATACACACTTTACAAAAATGATATAAGGAGGAAAAATAACAATGAAGTTATATGTAATAAGACATGGTGAAACAGAACAAGGGAAAAATAGAATTATTGCTAATTTAAGCGAACCATTAAATAAAAAAGGAATGAATCAAGCTATCAACGTTGGGAAAAAATTAAGAAAATTAGATTTAGATATAATTTATTGCTCTCCTATTGAAAGAGCTAAGCATACTTTAAAACTTTTTGAATTAGATAGTAGTATTCCTGTATTGATAGAAGATAGGTTAAAAGAAAGAGATATGGGGATATATGAAAATATTCCATTTGACAATTTGGATTGGAATGTGTTTTGGAATTATAATTCAGATAGAAAATACCCAGAACTTGAATCTATGAAAGATGTTTATCAAAGAATTAAAGAATTTTTAGATGAATTGAAGAAAAAATACAAAGATGAGAAGATTTTGTTAGTAACGCATGGAGGAATATCAAGAGCAATATACTGGTTTTTTAATGGTATACCTAAAAATGGTAATTCTTCAAATATAAATAAAAATTGTAAAATATATGAATATGAGTTATAATGATGATAAGGAGGTTTTGGATGGAAAACGAGATTATAGAAAAAAACAATTCAGAATTAGTAATATATAAATCAACTAGATAAAATTTTGAATTCATTGGATGCAGAAGTATTAACTAGTCCTGGAAATATTAGTCATAAAAAAGCAGTGGAAAAAGCAAAAATAGGATATAAAAAGTATCATAAACATACAACTATAATGAATTGTTATTATGAAGTAGTCAGTTATACCTAAACATATAAAAAGTAACTGTTCATAATTAACAAACATATCATGTAGTGTGTGTGGCAGTGCTTAACCTTAAATAGTTTTGAAATTATTTCTACTGTAAGGATAGAATGGTTAAATGTTAGAAAATTTATTTTCCATATCTAACTAAAATCTAACCAAAGTCAAATTTTAGATAAATGTTATAAAAAATATATAAATCTAGTTTAGAAAAAGTGCTAAGCTAGATTTTTTTAATTCTTAAAACTAAGTGAACTAGGAGGATTACATTATTGTGTTGTAATAGATAAGAAAAATATGAATCAATAGTTTTTTAGTTATTGATTTATTTTTTTGCCCTTTAAATTTTTTAGAAATTTAAAGGGCAGGATAAGGAAAGCAGAGCATTTCCTAAAAACATTTAGAAAGACAAGCTTTCTAATCCACTGCAAAAATTGTTTTGGTGCAGATAAAATGCAGAGTGCGTACACTTCGGTGTATTTATACCTAAAAAGTATTATAAAATAGGCATTTAACTTACTTGTAAAATTGTAGAAATTATGCTAAAATATCGACAGTTATAAAAATATGTGCTATATTGGTACGAGAATTAAGAGGGAATAAGAATATATGAACAGAATTGCAAAAAATGAAGATATAGAAGAAATATCAAGACTAAGAATAATGCAACAAAAAGACGATTGGAAAGAATTATATCCTAATAAGGACGAAGAATTTTATGCGGTAACAAAAAAATATTTAGAAGAACATTTAAATAAAGATATATTCTTTTTTATAGAAATTATAGACAATAAGATAATTGCAACTTGTGGATTACAAGTAATAAAATACATGCCACAATGTGTGGAAAGTGGTGTTGAGGGATATATATGTGATGTCTTTACATTAAAAGAGTATAGGAGAAAAGGAATACAAACTAACTTAATAAAAGAATGTATTAAATTTGCAAAGAAAAATAATATAATTGAATTAAAACTTTCGAGTGATAATCCAGAGGCAATAAGAATATATCAAGAACAAGGTTTTGAACATGATAAATTAATAATGAAAAAAGAAATTAAGTAAAAGGAAAATTATTAAATGAACGAATATTTAACAGAATTACATTTGCATACAAAAGAATCTAGTTCTTGCTCAGAGATACCTGCTAAGCAAATGATTGAAACTTATAAAAAAGAAGGATATTCTACAATTGTGATAACTGATCATTGCAGTAAAAGTAAAATGGATAAACTAGGAAATATATCTTGGAGAGAAAAAATAGATTATGTATATACAGGATTTGATATAGCAAAGCAATATGGGGATGAATTAGGAATAAATATATTATTAGGTGTAGAAGTAACATTACAAATAACTGATAGTGATTATTTAGTATATGGAATAGATAAAGAGTTTCTATATGAAAATGAAAAGATATATGAGTATACATTAGAAGAATTATATAAACTTTGTAATAAAAAAGGATATTTATTAGTACAAGCACATCCATTTAGAAATGATATACAACTAGCACCATTAGAATATATTGATGGAATAGAAGTATTCAATGGATGTCAAGATGAAGTCTCAAGAAATGATAAAGCATTAGAATATGGAAAGAGTACAAATAAAATATTAACATCAGGTTCAGATTTTCACAGACTAGATGATCTTGCAAGAGGTGGAATTATTACAGAGATAGAAATAAAAAATATTAAGGAATTAGTAGAAATATTACAATCAAGAAATTATAAATTAAACAGAAATGAAGGAACATTTAATGGAAAAATTAAAAATAGAATATAAATTTGATTTAGAAGATTTTATAGTTATGGAAAATATTGAACACTCATATTTTCCAAATGATAATATAACTACAGCAGAAGAAGTAATGAAATGGTACGAAAAAAACAATTTGACTTGCATTGGAGTAAGAAATGCTGATAACCAAATTATAGCTAGCGTAAATATATTACCATTAAAAAAAGAGGTTTTTAAAGATATATATGAAAATAGAATGAACGAAGCAGATGTAGTATATAATCAAATAGAAGAATATAAGGATGACAACTCATATCATATATATTTATCCTCTATATCAATTGATAAAAAATATAAAAATAATTACAAAGTGATTACAACTTTGTTAAGTGGTTGTATGAACTTACTTGATATGTTAATAAAAAGAAATATTAAAATAGAAAAAATTATGGCAGATGCAAGTACTATACATGGAGAAAAAATATGTAGAAAGCTATTAAGAATGGATTATATAATTGATACAAGCCATGATTCTAAGATATATTGTGAAGATGGAGAAGAATTTATAAAGGCTATAGAAAAAATTAAAAAAAGGCTTTAAAGTCACTCAACATATTCTAAACAAGCACAAAGAATTTTTTCATGAAAACATGTGGAGTGTTGCTCGGTGCTATATCTAAAATATTTGATACAATAGTTGAATTTACTGCATTTGAAAATTTTATTAGTTTTGAGAAAAAATGCAAAAATAAGGTTGAAAGAGTAGAAAATAATAAAATTAAGGTAACGATAGAAGTTGACATAGATTCAATATTTATGATTTTTCAAATAGGACTAGCATATTATTTAATACATTTAAGAAGGGTGGAAAAAACAAAAAATGAGTAAGAGAATAACTTTAATAAGCTTTATAGAAAAAAAAGAAATTAAAAAAGTAGAAGAATTAATGAGTAATATCAAAGAAAATACTTGTAAAGTGCCATATGGAATTAATGATGAAAAGAGATATGAAATAGATAATTTACCATATCATTTTACTATTTTTGCTACTAATAAGGAAAATCAAGATGAAATATTAAAAATAGCAGAAAGTATAAATATTGATAAAATACAATTAAAAGTAAATGATATAAAAATTATGAATGTAAAACATAATAGTTATTGTTTATACTTATCAATAGAAGAAAATCAACAAATTATGGAATTGCAAAGAATATTTTATAGAGAATTTCCAAAAGAAAAATATAATCCAGATGATTTTAATTTTCATATGACTTTAGATATTGATAAAGACTATAATAAAGTTTTGAATTTGCAAAAGACACTAAAAGAAAACTTTAAATCTTTCTTTTTAGAATTTAATACTGTAGCATTATTTGACTATCCAGGAGATATGGTAAAGAAAATTAATCTGAATAAGAATAATAAGAAATAGGAGATAGATAATTAAAGCAGTTATTTGATTTTAAGTAACTGCTAATTTTTATAAAAGTTAAAAACAAATGTTTGACAACAATAGGAAAATGTTATATAATATCAAAAAATAAATAAGGAAGTGGTATTATGCAAGAAAATAAATTGGCTTTATTTGAGGAAAAAGAAATTTGATAACTTAAATGTAGAATTATTGAAAATAGAAAACAAGATAGAAAGCTTACTAAAAGAAACAAACAGAACAGAAAGAATTAAACAAAGATTAAACAAGTTTAAAAGTCTATTTAAAAACATAGATATAATGCCAAAATTTGATAAAGATGTGTTTGAATGTTTAATAGATAAAGTAATCATAGGAGAAACATTAGAAGATGGAACAATAAATCCATATACAATAAGATTTATTTGTAAAAATGGAACAGAGATAAATTGCAAAGTCTTATATTAAGGCGAAAATCAACTTCCTAATATCATAATTAGTGGTAAGGGTTGACTAAAAAAATAAAAAGTAGAGATTATAGGAGAAATAAAAAATGGTATTTAGTATTTTAGCGTTATTAGCAGTGTGTATTAGTATATGTATTAAAGAGAGAAAAAAATCATTATATGTTCAATCATTAAATTGCTTTTTTGAAGCAATATATGATTTTTTAATATCAGCTTTTACAGGCGCAATTTTAAGTATAATAAATCTAATAAGGACTTTTATATTTATAAACAAAAACAAATTTAGTAAATCTGCATATTTAATAATACTATTTATTTTTGAAGGAATAATTATTATAAATTGTTATTTTTCATGGACAGGATGGATTTCACTATTACCAACAATTGGTTCAATGATTAGATCATATTGTTTATGGCAATCAAATATGAAATTAGTTAGAATATCTGGAATAACAACAGGAATTTTATATGGATCTTATTATATCTATTACCATGGTTGGTTTATGGTATTAGGTGATTTTATTTTATTACTTACAGGAATATACACACTTTACAAAAATGATATAAGGAAAAGTAACGATGAAGTTATACGTAATTAGGCATGGAAACAATCGAAGTGGAATAGAAGAGATATCAATTTCAGTGGGAGAGCCATTTTTGCATCCAGATTTATTCGAAATGGTTGGATTTTGTAAAGAAAATAGAATAAGAGCAGTAGTATATCTATGGAATGAAAGATTAAAAGAAGTGTAACAACATATTATGAAAGATGTTTTACTCCTGAAACATTTACAGCAATAACAAGACAATAGAATGTTTATAAATAGCAAATGTAAAAAATATAAGTGTTTTAAATTTTGTACCACAAGGTAGAGAAAATGAAAACAGACAAGAATTAATACTAAGTCAAGAATAGTTAAAAGAATTTTCAGAAATGTAAAGATAAATGTATTTGAAAATATTGGTAAAATAACTATGAAAATTTGGGAATTTGTGATATAAAGTAAATGATATAAATAAGAAAGATTGGAGAATTTTATAATGTTAGATGAAATAATGAAAAGTTGTAAATATGTTGTTAATAATTCTAAATCAGTTAAAATAAATGAAAAACAAATAGATAAATTTGTAGAAAAAATTAATAAAGTAGAAACTAAACATTGGTTAAGTTTTTCACCATATAATTTATTAGATTTGCCAACAGAAACAATAATAAACTTTTTACTAGTATATGATGCAATAGATTTTTCATTTTGGGGAGAACCTAAATGGGAGATAAATACAATAAATGGAAAAGAAAGTGGAAGCATTGCATTGCTATATGCAATATTAAAATATGTAAAAGACAACAACACTACCGATTTTTCTAATATAACTAAAGATGAATTTAGAGAAATATTAAAAGGAAATGTAGAAATTCCGTTATTTGAAGAAAGATATAAAATTATAACAAATGTTAGTAAAATAGTTAATGAAAAAATGAATAAAAACTTTTATGAATTTATAAAAAACATTACTAATGATATAGAATTATTCGATGTAATTATAAAATACTTTCAAAATTTTAAAGATGAAAGAATATACAATGGCAAGCCTATTTATTTGTATAAATTAGCACAGTTGTTAACATCTGACATATTACATATAAGAGAATTAAAAGAACATATAAAGGTAGATTATTCTCATTTAGTAGGCTGTGCGGATTATAAGATTCCACAAGTAATGAGAGGATTAGGAATACTAGAATATAGTAATGAATTAGCTGATATTATAGATAGTAAAAAAGAGATAGAAGTAAATTCAGAATATGAGGTAGAGATAAGAGCTAATATGATTATAGCAATTGATTTAATAAAGAAAAAATTGGGGGATAAAGTTTGTTCAATAGATATTAATGATTATATATGGAGTCAAGGAAGAAATAAAGATATAAAATTAAAACCATATCATTTGACTAGAAATATTAATTATTAGTAAAAATTTATGTATCGACAACATGGGAAGGCGATAAGATATTTGTAGAGAAGATAAAAAATGATAATACGTTTTTTACGGTAAAATTTGAATACGATGGAGAAAAATTAATTAAATATTCTTTAAAAGAATATTAATAAAATTGTTTGTTAGAAATAAATTGATTGATTTTGCAAATATGGTTATAGCTACATAATTGTTGGAGGAAAAAGAGTTTATAATAATTTAAAAACTAGAAAAAGTATTTGAAGGATGTGACGTAGTATGGTAAGCAAAGAATTAGATATAAAAATGGAAATATTAAAAAATCTAAACACTGATGATTCAATATTTTTATATAGAATATGTAGTGCATACATAAGTTATAATAATGAAATGTTAAAATTAAAAAATACTATAAATATTGAAATAAATAATCAAGAAACAAATATTGAAAAAGGATTGATTAATTTAGATGACATTGAATGTCAAAAATATTTTCATACTCGTATGAAACAAAATATAAATAGAATAGTAGAAAGTATAATGAATGTCACAGAGAAAGAACTAAAAACGAAGAAAAATATTTGCAAAAAAATAATATATGACAAGAAAAAACAAAATATATTGTATAAAAGTGAAAATAATAAATTAGATATTGTTGATTTAATAAAAATATTAGACAAAAGGAAAATTAAAAATATAAAAATTATTGCAAGAAATATAAATAATGAAAATATATTTAAATATTCAGAATTAACAAAAGCACTAGAAATTATAAAAATTGATAATGTTAAAATTAGAAATGAAAAAATATATGACTATGTATATAATTATTTATGCAAAGATTTTATATCGAACAATTATTGTGATTTTATAAATGATAAATGTATAGCACAAAGACATTTGAATTTCTATCCATTTACCTCAAAAGATGGGTGTTGTTTTAAGGAAATTAGAAAATGTGAACATTTAGATAAAGGCATGTGTAATGTTGAATGTATGGCATGTAGATTATTTGTATGTCCGTATTTAACTAAACGAGGAATTGGATATTGGGCACATGAATTTATTTTGTTTGATGCATTTTTTAGTAAAAAACAAAGAAAATATTTAGTATATGATTTTTATAAAACAAAAGAGCAAGTATTGGAAAAAGTAACAAGCATTATCTAATAAAGAAGAATTTATTAAAAGAGTAAAAAAGTAGTTGGAGCAGTATAAATTCGAAAATAGTAATGAAAAAATGAAGTGAAAAAATGGATAAAATAACAAATAGATTTTTTTAAAAGTAAAAATAAACATTAAAAAGATTGGAGAAATAATATAATGATATATAATTTTACACTAGGAACAATATGTTCTTTTATATGTGCAATACTAATGGCATGGTCTACTTTTAGCAAAAACAAAAAAGAAATGGCTAAAATCCAAATATTCAATCCAATATTTGGAGCATTGTCAAATTTCTTTTTATGTTCATATTCAGCAGTAGTAACAAATATAGTAAATGTTATAAGAAATTATTTAACATATAAAGAAAAAATAACAAAAAAACTAACTATTTTATTTATAGTTTTTTACATACTATTTGGACTAGCCTTTAACACAAAAGGATGGATAGGAATTTTTCCAATATTAGCATCATCTAGTTATGCAATATTTTGTTTAAAAAGCAATGATGCACAAATTTTAAGATATGGATTAGTTCTAAATCAAATATTATGGTTTTTACATGATATATGTGTAAAAGCATATCCATCAATGGTAACAGAAGTTTTAATCGCTATTATTACTATATACAATATAATAAAAGAATCAAAAAGAGAAGATAATAAACTTGAAGAAGCAAACATAAAATGACTTATAAATAGACTATGAAAATTTAGAAATTTGTGATATAAAAAAAATATAGAGAAAATTATTTTTAGAAAGTGGTATATAAAACATGGAAGAATTAGTAGATGTATTAGATGAAAGAGGAATGTATACAGGAAAAACAGAAACAAGAGTAAATTGTGGCAAAGAAGGATGCTGGGAATATTTAGTAAAATATTATGAAATGTCAGAAAAATAAGAAGGAAAATAAAATGAGTAATATATTTGCAATTATTGAAATAGGAAGTAATAATACAAAAACGCATATATACAAAGATGAAGATTTAATATATGAAAACAATATAACAATTGAATTCAAGAAAAACTATAAAGAACAAAATAAAATTAATGAAGAAGATTTAAACAAATTATATAATACAATAGAAAACGCTTTAAATTATACAAAAAATGTAAATATTTATGGATGTAGCATATTTAGAAATATATCAAAAGAAGAATTAAATGAAATTAATAAAAAGTTATATGATAAATATAATTTAAAAATTCAAGTTGTATCACAAGAAGATGAAGCAAACTATACTGCACAAGGATGTTACAATAATATAGAATATAATGGTAATATTTGTGTTTTTATAGGTGGAGGAGGTTCAATAGAACTTATATTTGTAAATAATAAAACAATTATTGATAAAAAATATTACAATTTTGGAGTTGTAGATATTACGAATAAATTCGATACTTTAAAAAACGATGTTCCAAGCTGTTCTTTTAATGATGTTTATAACTATGTTAATGAATTAATTGGTGATATAAATGTTAAGGCGGATGTATTAATATTAGCAGGAGGAGATCACTTATATTGGTATAATAATGCAAGATATAACTTAATAGAAAATACTTTGTATAAAAACGAAAAACAAAAATATATGCTAACAACTGAAATGAGTGACAATTATGATAAAGATGCCTTAGTAACTTCGTTAGATAAAATTAGAGCAAATAGTGATAATCCAAAATGGTTTGATGGTTCAAGAGCTATGAAAGTAATAACAAATTTAGTATCACATAAAATAGATGCTAAATTTATTATACCAACAAAAATAAATATGGAAGATGGATTAAGATATTAGAATATAGAGTAATAAATTTAAACAAACAAAATCAACAATAAAAGAATGTAACAAAATCATTTTATTAAAAAATGGAAAAATAGTTGAATCCAATTAATAATTGTAATATAAAACTAAATAAGAAAAATAAAACACTTGTAATTTACATAAAAAAATGATATAATTTGTTCAACTTAATTTTAGGAAACCTAAAAGCAACTAAAAACTTGGAGGTTTCGTACCTCCATCACATTCAAGGAGGTAAAAAATGACTGAAAGGCAACTGGAATTACAAATCACAGCGAGATTCAACGAAATCAATCAAAAAAAAGGAACAAAGTTGTGGGAAGACTGTTTAGAACGGATAAACAAAGAACTAGGAAGTCTTTCTGATGAAAAGTTTCTAAAAACAGAAGTAGTAACGGCAGAGTTTTGGGTAGACACAAAATCTGTATATGAAAAAATACAGACAACTCTTGTAGGTGATAAGGTAATAACTGAAAAAGAAATCAAGATTGGACCAAAAGAAGAACTTATATTACCACTTATAAAGATGAAAGAAAAGGCAGAACATTGTGAGTTTTGTTGTGAAAAATATTTCGATGTAGAGAAATTGGAACAGGAAAACGAACATATTATGTTAAAATTCCAGATAAGCAAACTACTGAGTAGATATTCAATTGTTAATTAAGTCTCAGTCCCTTATGTGTATAAGTATTATATATACACATAAGGGGGCTTTTTTTATATAATACTTTATTTTTTTCATTTTTTGTGATATAAATTTAATAGAAAAAATATAAAATTATAAAAAGAAGGTAATAAAAATGAAATTAAATATAGTAATGGTAGAACCAGAAATACCACAAAACACAGGAAATATAGCAAGGACATGTGCAATAACAGGAGCAAAACTCCATCTAGTACACCCACTAGGATTCAAAATAGATGAAAAATCAGTAAAAAGAGCTGGACTAGACTATTGGGACAAGCTAGACATAGAAGAGCACAAGTCATTAGATGATTTTTTGAATAAATACAGGCCAGAGGAAAATAATATGTTTTTTGCTACAACAAAAGGAACAACAAAATATACAGATATAGACTATTCAACAATGGATGAAGTATTTGTATTGTATGGAAAAGAAACAAAAGGATTGCCAGAGACTTTATTGGAAAAATATTTGGATGAAAAAACAATAAGAATACCAATGCTTCCTACTCTTAGATCTTTGAATTTATCAAATTCTGTTGCGATTATTACATATGAAATTTTAAGACAACATAATTTTGAAGATTTACAAGAAACAAGTACATATTTTAGTGATAAATAGTAATATTATTTGCTATGATAAAATCAAATAAAATTTTAAAATAGGAGCAATTTATGGAGAAAATATACAAAGAACCAAACAAATCAGAAACAGAAACAACAATAAATGTATTATATAGTGAAAATATGCTATCAATATACACTAACAAAGTGAATTTACAAAAAAAGCTCAATAAACTATTAGGAGCTCCTACAAAAGAAAATAAAATCAAAAGAAGTATTGCAGGTAGTACTTGGAATATTGCACTAGATGATAAAACAAAAATACAAAAGATCATTTTAAAAGCTAATATATATGAATTATAGAATAATTACAAAATAAATTGGAAAAATACAATTATTAAAATTAGAAAAGGAAGATAAACAATGGATAAAAAATTAATTGCATTAGATTTAGATGGAACTCTATTGAATAGTGACGGAATAGTAAGTGAAATATCAAAATCATACTTTAAAAAGATAAAAGAACAAGGACATATAATTACAATTGCAACAGGGAGAATATTAAAAGATGCACTTATTGGAACAGAAGGGGCAGAATTTGCAAATTATATTGTAAGTGACACTGGAGCAGCAGTATTTAGAAGTGAAGATACAGAAACAAAATGGAAAGAAGTATATATAAATCAATTATCAAAAGAAACAGTTCAAAATATTGCTTCATATTATGATAAAAACAAATTTACAACAATAGAAATACGCGATAGAAATTTAGCTCATCACTATGATGGTACAATAAATATAATGGAAATCTTAGAAAAATTATCAGAAATAACTCATTTAACAGTAGAATTTTTAAATAATGAATTTGCAAAAGAATATTTGGATTTGTTTAAATCAAAAATTCCTAATTTAGAAATAGAGATGATGCAAGATAGTTTTGGAGATAAAAAATGGTTAGATATACTTCAAAAAGGTGTTGAAAAATATAAAGGAATAACTGAAGTTGCCAAATTAGAAGGCATTTCAAATGAAAATATTATTGCATTTGGTGATGGTTTAAATGATATTGAAATGCTTAAAAAATGCGGTGTCGGTGTTGCTATGAAAAATGCCTTGCCAGAAGTTAAAGAACAGGCAGATTATATAACTTCAGAGACTAATAATCAAAATGGAGTTGTAGAATTTTTAAAAGAATATTTAGTTGAAATATAGACACTATGTCAAAATGCATAGTGTCTATTTTATAATACTCTTATAAAAAAATTATTATAAACATTCTTTTATTTTTTCAATATTTGCAATACAATATAAAGGAATGTTAGTAATCCAATCATCATTACGATAATCAGACATAGAAGTACGAACATTAAACTTAGTTTCATATTTTTGAACAAAAGACTTTAAACTCTTTGCTTGTAGATTTTCACTAGACTTAACTTCAATTGGAACATTATCTTTCCCAATTTGAGTTATAAAATCCAATTCTGATGTACCAGTATCAGAAGACCAGTAGAAAACATCCAAATCAGTACATTCCTTTAATTGACATAGAACATACTGTTCTGTTAAACTTCCTTTAAATTCCTCAAAAACATCATTTCCTTCTAAAAGAGTCTTGGCATCTATACCAGACATAGCAGACAATAAGCCAACATCTAGTAAATATAATTTGAAAGCATTAAAGTCTTGATAAGCTGATAAAGGAACTTTACTTGTAGTTACTCTATTTATTTGATATACCAAACCACAATCAATAAGCCAAGATAAAGCAATCTCATATTCTCTTGCACGAGCACCTTCTCTAACAAGTCCATAAATAAATTTCTTATTTTCTTTTGCAAGTTGAGTAGGAATATTATTCCATAATTGTCTAATTCTAGGAACAATATTACTTGGTGCGTGTTTAGAAAAATCTTGTTCATATGCTTCTAATAACCTTTTTTGTATTTTTCTAACTTCTTTTAAATCTTTATTTTGAGCATAAGAATTGACCGCTTCTGGCATGCCACCTACATAATAATAAAGTTTTAAAAATTCCTTTAATTTTGAATTAAATACACCAATCATATCAAAATCATTTTCCTTTAATAATTGCAATAAATTTTCTTCTCCTAAAGCCTCTAAAAATTCAAAAAAACTTAAAGGTGCTAAATCTAAAAAATCAACTTTGCCGACTGGAAAAGAAGTACCTTCATGGATTGCAACCCCTAAAAGAGAACCGGCAGAAACTATATGATATTGATTAGCATTTTCATAAAAATATTTCAATGCTTTTAAGGCTTTTGGAGTCTCCTGAATTTCATCTAAAATAATCAATGTATTTTCAGGTTCTATATTTACATTAGATTCAATTTTTAAACCTTGAATGATTTTATCCAAATCAAAATCATCTTCAAAAAGTTTATCCATTCTTGAGTTATCATCAAAATTTATATATGCACACTTTTTATAATATTGTTTACCAAACTCTTTCATTAACCATGTTTTTCCAACTTGTCTTGCACCTCTGATTATCAAAGGTTTTCTAGTTGGAGAGTCTTTCCATTTTTTTAATTCATTCATTTTATCTCTATACATATTATCACACTCCAATCTCTATATATTATATCACATTTTACACAAAAAGCAAAGGACTTTTTGTAAAAATATCACATTTTACAAACGACTTTTTAATGAAATATACACATTTTCCTAATCACTTTTTTAATAAAAACTACTTTTAATTTTAAAATTTATATGGTAAAATATCCAAATAAAGAAAGGTTTTTATAATGAAAGATGGAATATTTGTATTACCAGAATTACAAGCACTAAATCCAGAAAACTTAATATAATATAGGGAGAAAAACAAATGATATATGAATTTGAAGTACCAGGAAAAGTAATAGGAAAAGGAAGGCCACGACTAAACTCATACACAGGAGCGGTCTACACACCGACAAGAACAAAAGATTATGAATCACTAGTAGAACAATACTTTTTGCTAAAATATCCAAGATTCAAAATTTTAGAAGGAAGAATAAAAGTAAATATAATAGCATACTTTTCAATACCAAAAACAACAAAAAAATCAGAAATAAACGAAATGTTAGATAACAATATCAGTCCAACCAAAAAACCAGATATAGATAACATTGTAAAAGTAGTTTTAGATAGCATGAATAAATTTGCATTTAGAGATGATAATCAGATAACTAAATTAGAAGTAGAAAAAAAATATGCACTAGAAGATAAGGTCTATGTAAAAATAGAAGAATATTAATTTCTTTTTTGAGAACCTATCTATTTAGGACATCATAGTTAAAAAACAGTAGGAGATATTTCATTCAATAAAAGAATATCAGAATATAATTATGAAAAAATAAGATTTATCCATATAAAAAATGTATTTATTTAAACCAATAGGAATATTGTTGAACCAATTAAAAAATATCCCTGTTGGTTTAAAATGTTTCTAATAATAAAAATACATAAAAGACAAACAATATGTATAAACATTTTAATAGAAAGGGGATGTTGGATGAAAATTATTAGTATAAAAAAGAAAACGATATTCAAGGTAAGCGGTGTATTATTGTTTGTTATGGTAATATGTATTTTTACACAATCATTTGGAATGCAGCATTATTATAAAGTTGATTTTTCAACAGGGTTAGTAACAGCAACAACTTTAAATGTTAGAAGTGGACCAGGAGTAAATTATAACATAGTGGCAACAGTCAAGAAAAATGAATATATAAGAGTATTTGCTGGTGTAGGAGATTGGTATATTGTTCAGGTTGAAGGAGACTATGTAGGAGCTGTTAGCAAAAAGTATGTAAAAGCAATATATCCGAATTCTAGTGGAGGAACAAATTCAGGAAGTACCGGATCTAGTAGTTCAAGTTCAGGAAGCACAGCTAATACAACCACAATGAGTAGTGATGAAAAAGAAGTATTTGATTTAATAAATAAGCAAAGAACAAATAATGGATTAACTGCTTTAAAAATGGATTCAGAAGTATTGAATGTTGCAAGAATAAAGGCAAAAGATATGGTAGACAATAACTACTTCTCACATAATTCACCGACTTACGGTTCTCCATTTGATATGCTAAAAAGTTTTAAAGTATCATATAAAACAGCAGGAGAAAATATAGCTGGGAATTCTAGCAATAGTGCAGCTGTTACTGCTTGGATGAATTCTTCTGGTCATAAAGCCAATATTTTAAATTCTGCTTTTAATTATACTGGTATAGGTGTTGTTAAAAGCAACAAGTATGGAAAAGTATATGTCCAAATTTTTATAGGAAAATAATAATATTTATAACAACAAGAAAGTGTAAGGTAAATTGATATATTTATATTACACTTTTTTATTGTTTTCGACAAAATACGACAGCATTTTCAAAATTAAAGTATTAAAATCAATAATATCATAAGAAAAAACTAAATTTTTTAAACAAAGTTATATTTTAAGAAAGGAAAAGTTATTAAATATGGAAATAGAAGAAGTAATATATGACTTCTTAAATGAATTTGGTTACACAGAAGATGAAAGAATAGAAGGTGTTATTTTTTATGGGAGTTATCAAACAAATACTAATAAAGAAGACTCTGATGTTGATTTAATTATTATATATAATTCAAACTCACAAAAAGCAACACAAAAAGAATATATACAATATAAAGGATATAATTTTGAAAATTATCAAAGAACGTTACAAAATTTATATGATAGAGTAGATAAAGATTTTGAAAATTATGAAGATACAATGCTATCAGCAGTTGGATATGGCAAAATATTACAAGATAAAAATGGAAAATTAAAAGAATTACAAAAATATACTTTGCAAAAATACAAAAATGGATTACCAAAACTAAGTCAAGAAGATGTAATTTATGAAGCTAAATCATTACAAAAATCAATAGAATATTTAAGAAAAATGAATTTAGAAAAATCCATATATTACAATACCTTTTATGCTATTACACTTAATAAAATTAGAGTCTATTATAACAAGAAAAATGGATTCTCCAATATGTCAACATCCAAAGTTTATAAATTATATACAGATAAAAAAATGCAGGAAGTACAACACAAAAGCATGCCAGAAAATCAATTCATAGATAAGTATATAAATTGTATAAAAACAAATAAATTCGAAGAAATAAATCAATTATTTAAATATGTTATAAGAGATATTGATAAAGAGATAGACTTTAATAATATAAAATTTTGTATAGGAAGGAGAAATCACTAGTTGAAAGTTAAAACATTAGAAATACCAAGAAATCAATATAGAATGTCAATAATATCAAGTTGCAATATGAAATGTGTATACTGTCATAATGAAGGAAATAATGAAATAAGTATGCTAAAACTAGAAGATATTGAAAAAATAATAAAAGATTCAAAAGAATATGGATTAAAAGCAATTAGATTAACTCGGAGGAGAACCTCTTATACATCCGCAAATTTACGAGATATGTAAAATGATATCTGAAAAATATAACTTAGATATAGGAATTAATACTAATTGTATAGAAATAGAAAAATTAATTTATATGATAAAACATAAATGGATAAATAGAGTAATAGTAGGTTTAGACTACTTTGATAAAGATATATCTAAGAATTCACCAGTAGGAGTTTCATCAAAACAAATATTAGATAATATATTAAAAATTAAAAGTTTTGGATGTGATGTAAGCATATCATCAGTCTATAATGATGATTTAGAGAATAAAATAAAGATGTTAGAGTGGGGAATAGAACATGAGGTAAGAATTAAAATTTTAGAAATAGTTAACTACAAAAAAGAAAAAAATACATCAAAAGAATTCTTAAAAATGGAAAAAATATTACAAAATAAATTTAAATTATCATATAAAAAGGATTCATATAATGAAATTAGTGGATATATAGATAACAGAAAAGTTGTTACATTTTTTCATTCACATTGTAAAATTAGAGAGTGTGATATCTGTAAGCAAATTCATTTAAGAATAACAGCAAATGGAAAAATGAAACAATGTATGTATAATGATGAAGATGATATAGACGTAAAAAATATGCAATTCAAAGAAAATTTGAAAAAATATATTGAAAGACCTGCAAAATTTTATTAAAATACAATTAACCAACTGGTAATTAATTGGAATCAATTATAATATTGGATGAAAACTAAAAAAGGAGAGAGTTATGGAAGAAAATGATATAAAGATAGAAAACTTATATGGAAATTTTAAATTTCGAGTAAATGGAGTACTAATATGCAATAATGAAATATTAGTAGTAAAAATGAGTCAAAACAATTTTTACTGTTTGCCAGGAGGACATGTAAAAATTGCCGAAAGTTCGAGAGAAGCAATGTTAAGAGAAAATAAAGAGGAAACAGGATATAATGCACACATTGAAAAGCTTATAGCAATAACGGAGAACTTTTTTACAAGGAAAAATGGTAAAAAAATACATGAACTTGGCTTTTACTATTTATTAAAGTTAGACGATAAAGAAAATATTACAAAAAAAGAATATGAAACACAAGAAGAAAATGAAGAAAAAATAAATTTACATTTTAAATGGGTTTCTATTGAAGAACTCAAAAATATAGATTTTAAACCAACACAACTCAAAGAAAAATTATTAAACAAAAATTTTGAGTTTGAACATTTTATCATAAAATAGTTTTTTAGCTTAATGCAAAAGCATTAATTATATAAAACAGTTCTTTAAAGCAATAAAAAAACAGAAAGGAATGTGAAAAAAAATGAAAAAATACATAACGGTAAAAAATAATTTAGAACGGATATTTTTATCACAAAGAGTCCAAAACAAAACTTTTCAAATAATAAAAGAAAAGCAAAAATTAATAGTTGAATATTATGATTCATTTATTGCTGTAAACATTACTGGAATTATAACAATATTTTATTTTTTTAATGACACATGTGAGCAACCACACAACGACTTTATTGATGTAACATTAAATGAAAAATATTTATTAAGAAATATTTTGAAAGGAAGTTTAAAAAAAATAAATGTTATAATTGAAGGGGCAGATGGAGTAGGAAAATCAACATTAGCACAAAATCTAGCAGTTGAAGGAATTTTAGCACAAGATAGAGCTGTAAAAGAAATAACTCAAAAAATGAGAGAGGAAATTCCAGATACAATAAGAATAAATAAAGTAAAACAATATCTTAAAGAAGATAAAAATAGGAAAGTAATTTTCTTGTATTTATCAGATGAAGAAAGTTTGAAAAAACGAATTTATTCACGGGAAGTTGTAAGCGAATTTGATAAGAAAGCAATAATTTTTCAAAGATTATATTTGGACACATATTATAATTTAAAAAATTATAAAAACTTATTTTTAATTGACTGTTTAAATAAAACAGAAAAAGATTTATTAGCAGAAATTAAAGAACTGATTTAAATTAAAAACTTTTATAAAGAGTATGAAATAACCTATTTGTTTCATACTCTTTATAATTTATTAAAAACATAACTAAGAACCATCACGATAAATATATCATAAAATATAACAGGTGATGCAAATGAAAAATATAATAAAAAGTTTATATGAAGACGCAAAAAATATAAAAGAAAAAGACCCAGCATGTCGAAACATCTTAGAAGTTATTATACTATACCCGGGATTTCACGCTATATTATTTCATAGAATAGCCCACTTTTTATATAACAAAAACCTGCACTTTTTAGCAAGATTAATATCACAAATTTCAAGATACATAACAGGAATTGAAATACACCCAGGTGCAAAAATAGGAAGAAGACTACTTATAGACCATGGAATGGGAGTAGTAATAGGAGAAACATCAACAATAGGAGATGATTGCACAATATACCATAATAGTACATTAGGAGGAACAGGTAAGGATAAATATAAAAGACACCCAGATATAGGAAACAATGTAATGGTTGGTTCAGGAGCAAAAGTATTAGGACCAATAAAAATAGGGAATAATGTAAAAATAGGAGCAAACAGTGTAGTATTAAAAGACATACCAGACAATGTAACAGTTGTACGGAATACCACGGAAAAGTAGTGTAGTAATCTAAAAGGATGTTACTAGATAACAGTTTTGAGGTATTTCATTGAGCCTCTAAGGATACATATTATTTATCAGTATGTCCTGTTCATTGCGTTCAAAAAGAAATTCTAAAATAAAAAACTGAGCCTCTCTCACTCCGGCCAAACTTTATATATGTATATGATTTTATAATTTTTGAATGTGATTGGAACAATATTAGAATTTCTTAAAAAATCAATGGAAAGAGTTCACAAAGTGGAAGGGTGCCATTGATTTTTTTAGAAATTCTTATGTTGTGTATTGAAACCGAAAAAATTATCAAATCATATACATATATAAAGTTTTCCGTGAGCATTCCTCAGTTTTTTATTTAAAATTTTCTATTTTTCGCTCCAATCAAACGGACATACTGATAAATAATATGTATCCTTAGAGGCTCAGTGAAATACAACAAAACTATTATCTAGTAGTAAAAGGACAGGGAAAATATATAAAAATACTTGTCTTTTTCAAGTAAAAATGGTAAAATATATGAAAATTTGAGATATTTGGAGGGTACAATAACATGTATGAGAGAAGTGCAATAGTTCTAGAAAAAAACTTTAATACAATATTAGGATTTGATAAAAAACCAAACTTAAAAACAATATATAAAGACTATAAAGAAATTACAGAAGAAATACAAAAGTACCAATTAATTCTTGAAGAAGAAGATAAGATAATAAACGAATTTGACACAGTTGCAAATGAGATAAGATCAATTCAACAAGAACAAAAAAGGATTTCTAAAACAAACACAAAATTAGAAGAAGATAGAAATCAACTTTTTGATGATTTAGATGAAGAACCAGAAATTATCGAGAAAAAGCTTATAAAAATAGAAAACAGCATTTCTGCAAATAATGAAAAATTAGAAGAGTCAAGAAAAAATTATATAAAAGCATTAACAGATTTTGCTCAAAAACAACAAGATAGAAATATTAGTTCAAAAAGTAGAAGAGCAGAAGAAAAAAAGCACCTTCAATTAATAGAAAAAATAACAAATGATTTCAACAGTATAGATAAAAACGTTTTAAGAGAGATAAAAGAATATCTTAATTCAGAAAACGAAGACACTGAAAAAGAAATAATAGATGCAATGATAGAAAATGGAAAAGATGAAAGAGTACCATTTAACAGAGAAGTAATCGAAAATGCTGTCAGTATTAGAAATAAAATAGAAAAAAGAGAAGCAGAATGTTATATAGCAGTTTATGAAAAAACAAAGAGACTATTAATTGAGCTAAACAATGATGATATAAAATTAGACAAGTATACTAAAAATCTAAGAGATGTAAGCTTAAAATTAGCATTTCTAAAAGCATTGAAATTATATATTGTAAGTTTCTTAGATAATGAAAGAATGGCAGCTATTAATGGAGTAAAAGTCCACAATAAATTGATGTCAGAGGCATGCGAAAGTTTTAAAGCAGATATAGAACAATTTGAAAATTTATATGAATTAATATTACGAGAAATAGCAGGAAAATCAAGCAAAAAAGCATATAAAGAATTATATAATAAAGAATATCTAAAAAATATTGAAGATAAAGAGAAAAACTTTGAAAAAGAAGTAAATAATATAAGAATAAATGCAGGAGCTTTAATAAATTCTAATTATTGGAGAATAGAAGAGATAAAGAATATTTATCATATTTTTCAAAATGAAGTAAGTGAAAAGTTTGGAAAAGATTTATCAGAATTTAAATTAGAGGAAGATGATGCAGAAGTTGTACCAGAAGAAAAAGTAGAAGACGACATATTTAAAACAAAAATTTCAGAGGAGGATGCTGAATATGTTGAAGAATTTGAATTTGACGATGATGATGAGTACGAAGATGAATATGATGAAGAATATGAGGATGACGATTCAGAAATAGATGATTCAGACGACGATGAATATGAAGAAGATGATGAGAATCAAGATGATAGTGATATAGATTCAGATGATGAATTCGAAGAAGATGAAGAGTTTGAAGATGAATATGATGACGACTATAATGACGAGTATGACGATGACTATGATGATGAATATGATGATTATGATGACGAAGAAGACGACGAGGAATATGACGAAGATGAATATGAAGAAGACGATGATGATGACTATAAAGAAGAGGATGAACGCAATCACAATAAACATAGCAAAATAAACAAAAAAGAAAACAAAACAAAAAACACAAGAAAAAATAATCAAAAACAAGAAGATAGTGATAACTCAAAAAAAGGAATAGGACTATTCAATAAACTATTTAAACAATAAAAATATTAAATAAAATATTCATACGATAAAAAGGAAAGGTAGAAATGTATTTAATAGTAGGATTAGGAAACCCAGAAAGTGAATATGCACACACAAGACACAACATGGGATTTGACACAATAAATGAATTAGCAAAAAACAACAATATCAATATAACAAAAACAAAATTCAAAGCACTATATGAAACAGGAATAATTCAAAATGAAAAAGTAATATTACTAAAACCACAAACATATATGAATCTAAGTGGAGAAGCAATAAAAGAAGCAAGAGACTTTTATAATGTAAAACCAGAAGAAATAATAGTAATATATGACGACATAGATATAGAAAAAGGAAAAATAAAACTAAGAAAAAAAGGTGGACCAGGTTCGCACAATGGTATGAAATCGGTTGTACAAGAATTAAACACAACAGATTTCATAAGAATAAGAGTAGGTATAGGACAACCTGAATTCAAAAGTGATATGATAAATTATGTCATTGGAAACGTGCCAGAAGAAGAACAAAAAATACTACAACAAGGGACAAAAAAAGCAGCAGAAGCAATAGAAGAAATATTAAAAAACGGAATAGATATTGCAATGAACAAATTTAATTAGAGAGGAATACAAAAATGCTAGAAATATTAATAGACAAAAATCAACAAGAAAGGCAAATAGCGTTAGTAGACAATGAAAAACTAGTAGAATACTATATAGACGAAGAAAAATCGACAAGAAAAGAAGGAAATATTTATATAGGTGTAGTAAGGAATATAATAAAAGGTATGCAATCAGCATTCGTAGACATAGGAACTGAAAAAAATAGTTTTATACACCTAAAAGATATACTAGAAAAAGTTAATGAAAAAAATGAACAAAACAACACAAAAAATCAACTAAATCATAATGAAATAGACATAAGTGATGTTATAAAAGAAGGACAAAAAATATTAGTACAAGTAAAAAAAGATAGCAATCTTCAAAAAGGAGCAAGAGTATCAACACACATAAATCTACCAAGCAAATATATAGCATTAATGCCAAACACAGATATAATAACAATATCTCAAAAAATAGAAGATAAAAAAGAACAAGAAAGACTAATAAAACTAGTAAAAGAAAACCTAAGTCAAGGAAACGGAGCAATAATAAGAACATCAGCAGTAGGAAAAGAAAAAGAAATAATAGAAGATATAAAAAACACAGAAAAAAGATGGGACAACATCCAAAAAGCATTTAAAAATGACACAGGTAAAATGCCAAAACTATTAGAGAAAGCACAAAGTCTCGTTGAAAAAATGATAATAGATTTGCCAGAAAATTCAATACAAAAAATAACAGTAAACAGCAAAAGAGAATTTGATAAAATTCAAAACTTTAAAAATCAAAACAATTATTTAGAAAACGCAACAATAGAACTAAAAGAAAATGAAGATGCACTAGATAAATACGATATAAAAAAAGAAATATTAAAAATAGAAAACAGAAAGATATGGCTAAAATGTGGTGGATTTATCACTATTGATAAAACAGAAGCACTAACAGCAATCGATGTAAACACAGGAAAATATACAGGAAGTAAAAATCCAGAGCAAACAGTATATAAAGTAAATGAGGAAGCAACAATTGAAATAGCCAAACAACTTAGATTAAGAGATATTGGCGGAATTATTATAATCGACTATATTGATATGAAAGATGATAGCCATAAAGAAAAAATAGAAAAATTATTAAAAGAAAGATTAAAAAATGATAGAACAAAAACACAAGTTGAAGGTTTTACAAAATTAGATTTAATGGAAATGACAAGAAAACATGTATGCAGTCATAAAGAATAAACCGATGGAGGAAAAAATGAACGTAGGATTTATATCACTAGGATGTAGCAAAAATTTAATAGATACAGAAGTAGCAATAGGACTATTCAAAAACAACAACTATAAAATAGTAAACAATCCAGATGAAGCAGACATATTAGTAGTAAACACATGTGGATTTATAGAATCAGCAAAAGAAGAAGCCATTAACACAATCTTAGAAATGGCAGAATACAAAAAGAAAAGATGCAAATATCTAATAGCAATGGGATGTCTTGTACAAAGATATTATGATGATTTAGTAAAACTTTTACCAGAGGTAGATTTATTCGTAAAAATAGACGAATACAATAAATTATGGGATAAAATAGAAGATTTACTAAAAAGAGATATAGTAGAAAAATCAAAAACAAAAACAGTAACAAAAATATCAGAATTAAAGCCACTTCCAATGCCTACATACAATGAATTTATGGAAAGAATTGTTACAACAGGTAAAAACTATGCATATTTGAAAATAGGGGAAGGATGCAGTAACAGATGTACATATTGTGCTATTCCATATATAAGAGGTCCATTTGTTAGCAGAAAAATGGAAGATGTTTTAGATGAAGCTGAAATGCTTGCTAAAAAAGGAATAAAAGAATTAATCGTAATTGCACAAGATACAACAAAATATGGTGTTGATATATATGGAGAAAGCAAACTTGCAGAATTATTAGAAAAATTAAGCAAGATAAATGGAATTGAATGGATTAGATTCTTATATTCATATCCAGAAGGAATTACAGATGAGTTGATAAAAGTTATAGCAACTAATAAGAAGATTGCAAAATACTTTGATATTCCAATTCAACATATATCAAATCCAATTCTAAAAAAGATGAATAGAAAGACAAGTAAAGAAAATATTACTGCAATAATAGAAAAAATCAGAAATGAAATACCAGATGTAACACTAAGAACAAGTTTGATTGTTGGATTCCCAGGTGAAACTAAGGAAGATTTTGAAGAACTTTTAGATTTTGTTAAAAACACAAAATTTGATAAGTTGGGTACATTTATGTACTCAAAAGAGGAAGGAACACCAGCAGCAAGACTTCCAGAACAAATACATGGTAATACTAAAAAATCAAGATATAACAAAATAATGGAAGCACAACAAGAAATTTCAAAACAAATTTTAAAAAATAAAATAGGAAAAACTTATAAAGTTTTAGTAGAAGATATGTCTTTTGATGGCAAATATTTTATAGGTAGAACTATGCAAGATGTTCCAGATGAAGACGGATTGGTATATATTGAAAATAATGATAATTCAAATGAAAATGAAATTTTAGATAATTTTGTAAATTGTAAAATTATTGATGTAAGTAATTATGATTTAATTGGAGAAATAGAATAAATCAGAAAAACAATTCATATGCAATGTAATTTTATATATTAAGAAAAGAACCAGTAAATAGTAGAATCATTTACTGGTTCTTTAAATGTTGTAACATTCTTCTCTCTGCATCTTTTTTCGCAATATCTTCACGTTTATCATAAAGTTTTTTACCTTTGCCAACACCAAGCTCAACTTTAACTAAACTGTCTTTAAAATACATACTTAATGGAACAAGGCTATAACCTTTTTGTTTAGTCATAACTATTAATTTGTTAATTTCACGTCTATTTAACAATAATTTTCTATCACGTAAAGGATCTTTATTAAAAATGTTTCCATGTTCATATGGACTAATATGTAATCCAACAATATAAATTTCATTATTTTTTATTAGGGCATAGCTGTCCTTTAAGTTTGCTTTCCCACTTCTTATAGATTTTATCTCTGTACCTGATAGTACAATTCCTGCTTCTAATTTATTTTCGATTGTGTAATTATGAAATGCAGTTGGATTTTTTGCAATTAATTTATTATCAGACATGTTTTTATATACCTCTCATTTTCTAAATATTTCAATTAAAAGTATAACACGAAAAAAGCAAAACTGCAAACAAAAATATAAGATGATTATTAAAAATTATATAGTATTTTAAAGAAAATAATTTATAGAAATAAGTTTAAGTTCTATTGACATATTCACGATTTATGGATATAATTTTTAAAAATCCACAATTTGTGAATCGTGTGATACAATAAAAAGAATTAGTAATAAAAAACATGAAATCACAAATAATAAGAAAAATTAATTAAAAAAACTAAGGAGGAAAAAATGAACAAAAACAAAGGTATTACATTAATCGCGTTAGTAATAACGATAATTATTCTATTGATATTGTCAGGAATATCAATATCAGCATTAACAAACCAAGGATTGTTCAAAAATGCAAAGGCAGCTCAAAATGCAACAGAAAAAGCAGAAGAAGAACAAGGACAAAGATTAAACGAATATGAAGATGAGATAAATAAATATTTAAATAATGCTAATGAAGATGAAAAAATTGGTTTGATAACAGATAATATAAATAAGGAGTTAAGCAAGACAGATAATACTAAATTAAAAGACGAAAAAGGTAATAGAATAGTTGTGCCAGCAGGATTCAAGATAGTAGATGGAGCAACAACAGTAGATAAAGGAATAGTAATAGAAGATGTAACAGAAACGGCTACAAAGGGAAGTCAATTTGTGTGGGTACCAGTTGGTACTATAACAAAAGCAGATGGAACAACTACAACAATAACATTAGGAAGATATGATTTTAATTCAACAACAGGAGTAGAAAGTGCATACACAGGTACTTACGTTGAAGAAGATTCAAATGATTCATCAACACTAAAAAAATATGGAAATACAATAGCAAAAAATATAACAAATTTCAAAAATAGTGTAGCCCAAAATGGAGGATATTATATAGGAAGATATGAAGCGAGAACAGCAACAGCTAGGAGTGCTAAAACAGATGCTTTAACACAAATAACAGAAAAAGGAACAGAAAATGTATACAATTATGTTACACAGTTACAAGCAGCACAATTATCACAAAATATGTATACTAGTAATAAATTCACAAGTGATTTAATGAATAGTTATGCATGGGATACAGCAACAGTATT
>OLPG01000157.1_pt1 | contig 71397 bp, 73 predicted proteins | sample 1672311 | NCBI WGS metagenome assembly OLPG01 (sample SAMEA3136670, study PRJEB25190) | human gut metagenome | biome: human gut; feature: human-associated habitat; material: faeces | place: Austria | collected 2013 | reverse complement strand
TTAGAAAAATTTATATCTTCATCTAGATTAGATTTGGTTCCATTAGGCATTGATTTTGGAAGATTACGTATTAATAAAGATTTAATAAATATATGTCATACAACTAATTTAGTAGAAATGTCAGATGAAAGTATTGTAACATTAAAAGGTCATCGACATATGTATAGCTTATCACCATACATAAATAAAAATAAGGAATTAGGGTTAATGGTGCAAGTACCTAGTCTATGTGATATGAATATGAGAAAAGGTAGCAGGTTAGAGAAAGGTTTTGTTGAAATGGATTTGGATTTTTCTGATGATAATAATTTAACAGATGCTACAATAACTCAGTTTGCAGTAAAACATAAAGTATTAAAATTGGGGGAATACAATCATAGAGTGATAAAAGTAAAATAAAACTGGACAAATCATTAAAAATTTAGTATATTAGATGTGCTTACTGTTTCTCAGTTTGAAGAATTTCCGACTTCTTACTTAGAAATGGTGAATATATAAGAAAGGAAGTGTGTTAATATGGCATTAACAAAGGCAGAAAAAGCTAGTATTATTAAAGAATTTGCTAGAGATGAAAAAGATACTGGTTCAGCAGAAGTTCAAATCGCTATTCTTACAAAAGAAATTAATGATTTAACTGAACATTTAAAAGTACATATTCATGATTATCATTCAAGACGTGGACTTTTAAAGAAGGTTGGACAACGTCGTAGTATGTTACAATATTTAGCAAAGAAAGATGTTACTAGATATCGTGAAGTTATTAAAAAATTAGGATTAAGAAAGTAGACACTTATTTTAAGTGTCTCTTTTTTAGAAAAAGGAGAAGTATATGAGAAAAAGAGTATTTAAACTTGATTTTTTTGGTAGAAAAATAGTAGTAGAACATGGGGAACTTGCAAAGCAAGCTACTGGAAGTGTTTTAGTGAGATATAATGATACAGTTGTTTTAACAGCTGTTGTTGTTAATAAAAATGTTAATCTATTATCTCTTAATACGGATTTTAAAATAAATACATTTATGAATTCTTCTTTATCCATAATAATCAATACATAAGATATATCTTGAGATAATAAAAGTGCACTTTTAAACAGTATTTTCCCTAGGTAATTTCATCTTATAACAAATTAAAATAAAAAGGAATTGTACAAAACATGCAAAAGGAGTACATCATTGTACTCTCATTTTAGTTGGTTTTCTACCCTTAAAATACTAATAACATCTAATATTATTACTTTCTTGCCATTGTTTTCGGTTTTTAAGTCAAAATTTTTAGAAAATATATCTTGATTACCTATATTTTTTATAGCATCAATAAAATCTTTAATTTGTTTTGCATTTATCTTTGATAACACTGTATCACTACAAAAATTATATTGATTTGTAATATTAATAACTTGAGCTAAATATTTTAATTTTTGATTATCTAACCTTTCTAATTGTGTATGATATAAATAATCTTTATTTAAATATACTACATATATCGCATTTTCATCTTCACCAACATATTCAACTACATTAGTCTTATCATCTACTAAATTTATCAATGAATCAATTATTTTCAACTCACTATCAAGATTAGTATTTTGTTTTTTACTTTTTTCTAATTTCATTGTTTTGTTAGCAAAATCCATTAAAGTGTGACATTCTTTTAAAAATTCAACAATTGAATTACTATTAAATGCCAGATTCAATTCCACAAAATCACCAATCTTACAATCTCTAATAGATTTTATTTTCTTATTTTCTTTTAAATACGAATATATATTAGAAAGCATAGAGGCAGAAGTTTGAATATATTTAGCATTCTCACTTACTTTTTTATTTCTAAATTTTGAAATTCCTGATTCTATATTTCCATTTAATTTAAATAAATTAAATCCCATTTTCCCCTTTAATTCTGCATTTGCATTATTATCTGTGCATAAACTTATTTCATTAAATTCATTAAATCCTCCATTTATTATCGAATTCAAATCGAATAATTTAACTTTATCAATATACATTGGAATAAACAAATTATTTTTCATTTACAACTACACTCCTATCAACTTCTTTTAACAACTCATCAATGTATGAACAAAACTTCAAAGCATATTCTCTATTACATTTAAAATTTAATGAATGATGCGTTTGATTTCTATAAATACTTATTATACCTTTAAACATGAAAGAATATCCTTCTTGTATATCAGCCTCATCACTAAACTTTAAAATTGTTTGATCAATTTTTGCATGTATTACCTTAGATACTAGAGGAATTCCAATTAAATTTGTTTTTTCTAAATTTGCTTTCTTTTTTATTCTATCCTCCAAGATTTGAGTAGCTTGATTTATTGCTCTATCAAAAGCGGTTTCTCCTAGTAAAATATCACCACATCTATCATGCAATTCTTTATCTTCTATAGAATTATATAAATAACCAACCTTGCTAATTTGATAATTCGAAGAATTTATATGCATATTTTCTAAATATGTTAATATCTGATTAAGTTGAAACAAAAAACTATATGGATTATACGAGCCACTCTCATATCTCTCAGAAAAATCTATCTTATAACCATGAAGATTTTCATTTAAAATATTACCTAATTCATCGACATAATCATTAAACTGATTTGCTACTTTTTGTGGAATACAATGTTCTTTATACATTATACTTTCTTTAATACCTTGCAATAAATAATATATTCTTTTTATTTCATATTTTTTATCTTTCATTTTTACCTCCCACTACATAAAAAGCGCAATACAAAGCTTAAATATATTTAAGCCTGTACTAGCGCTTTAATACTATTTATTTCCTTTTGCTCTATTATGCGTTTGACATAACATTTGACAATTATCTATATCAGTAGAACCGCCTTTGCTCCATGCAGTTACATGATCTGCATCCATTTCTTTTAATTCCCAAATTCTATTTTTGTTATTGTCATTTCCTATTGCACATAATGGACAATTACTAATATCTTTTAATTTTGCTTCCTGAGTTTGTTTTTCGTAAACAACTCGCTTTGTATTATCATCAAATACTCTAATATTTAATAATTTAGTATCTTTACATCCACCTAAAATATATTCGCATATACCTTTAGTATCTTGTACTTGAGGATCAGCATATAATTTACATAATATTTCTGAAACCTTATTAGGATCATATGAATTATTATGATATGTTTCATACAATCTTCCCCATTCTAAACCTCTCATATCAGATTTAACATCTTTGAATACAGTTGATGCCCAAGTTATTACAGAGTTAAAATATGCTTTTAATTCTGTAATATTAGTATCAAATCTATGTTGACTCATATAACTATCAACATTGCCTTTGCTTACCCAATTAAGTGCAGTTGCAAGATACTCTTGTCTATTTACATCACCTTTTATATATGCACTCCATTTTTGAATATTTGCATTTTGGGAATTAGAAAATTCTTCACGAGCCATAGTTACAAAAGGTCCAGAATAAATTGCATTTAATATTTCTTGATTTTTAAGTTGAACACCTGCAATATTAATAATTTTAAACCATTCTTTAATTTCTGATTCTTCGCCTTCACAAATATAAATTGTTAATTGTGAATCAAGAATCTTATCTTGTAAATTTTTAGCAAGTCCATCAAAATATTGCTCCATACCATGTTCATCTTTAATAGCAAATTTATCTGTAATAAATCTTCCGAAGCTAGTAACTCTCTGTTGCCCATCTAAAATTTCGTATTTATCTTCTCCGACTTTAACAAAATATAATAAACCCAGAGGATATCCTTTTAATAATGAATCAATTACAGCAACATCTCTTTTTCCATCAGCATAAATATAGTTCCTTTGATATTCAGGTTGAATTGTTAATTTTCCACCCCATCCAAATAAGCCTTTTCCTTCATATTCATTATAAACAAATCCTTCATTTATATCTCTAACAGTTAAATCAGTTTTCAATATTGTTTTCATCGTTTTCCTCCTTAAATTGAATAAATATTCTCCCAGGTGCTGATTGAACTATATGACCATCTTTATTTATAAAATAATTATGTTTACCATCATTTTGTTCCAAATTAGCATTTTCATTTGTTTTATTTCCAGTTGATCCTGTTGGATTTCCATTTCGTCTAACTTCTATATAATCATTATATTTTTTTAGATCTGGCACTTTATCATGACATCCTCTCTGTGTGCAGCCCAAAATTCTAAACTGATCAGGATTATATTTTTCTAGAAAAGATACGGGTACTCCCATTATTCCTTTGTAATCAGATGGTATTGCATCCGTATATGGAACTTCTATTGCATTATAATTATCATATTTTTTATATCCTATTTCTCTCACTTCTTTATGCTTGCTATATTTTATATTATCTTCCATAGTCATCAATTGAAGAGCTTGATGTCTCCTACCGTGTTCCATATTTGTGAACCAAACTGCTGCAACATTTTTCATATTTACACCATCAACTACTTTATCCACATCATCTGGATTTTTGGTTTCAAACCATAAACCACCACTCCATTCAGTTTTACCTGACCACATTTTATTTTCCATAAACAAAGGAAATATCTCTTTATTATTAGGACTTAATTTATTGCCAATAATAAGAAATTTTTTATTACTTTCAATTAACCATTTTACAAAATCCCTATACAAACTAAATGGTGGATTAGTAACAATTATGTCAGCATCATCTCTTAATTTTTTTACTTCATCAGATCTAAAATCTCCATCTCCATTTAAATAATTCCATTCTAAATCGTTTATATCTATTTTTCCAGATTTATTCGTATCCTTTTCTAACGTAAAAATTTTGCCATGTGTATTAGTTTTTCTTTTATCAAATTTTGGTGACTCTGTTTCAAATAATGATAATTGACATGGTTGCGAAACTTTTTTACTTTCATATGCATAACTAGTGCTAATCAACTTTTTTATACCCAATCTTTCAAAGTTTTGAGCGAAAAATTTTGTAAAATTTGACCATTCTGGATCATCACACGGTAATAATATAATTTTACCTCTAAAGACATTAGGGTTATATTCTAAATACGCATTTATTTCTTTCTGTATATCACTATACTGTGTGTAAAATTCATCAAATTTTGCATTTTTTGCTTTATGAAGTTTTTCACTTTGAACCATTTAAATCACTTCCTGTTAACTAAAATTTTTTCTAACTTATGTTCTAATTGATATAAAGTATTTCCACTAGACACATCTTCACCTAAATCTTCAAGCGCTGAATATAATATTTGACGTTTTGATGGATTTGAATTATTTGGAACCTCAATATTTGTATCTTTTTCATATATTCCTAAAGTCCCATCCTCATTTGTTTTTGAGTAATAATTTTTTCCTGTTAAACTTGAATAAAAACTTATATTTTTAAAATGATGTCTATTCTTTGATAACATTAATGCTTCTTTCTTATCTTCAATTTCTTCATTTGTTTCTTTCCATAAATGAAGCCTATTAATTGTTCCATTTATTTCAGCCATACTTTCAAATGCAGAATACATTTCTTCTGGACTCATATGGTAGAATTCTCTTACTCTAATTTTATCTCCTATTTTTTCTTTGCTTCTAAGTTCAGGATTTATAGTATCTATGAATTTGTGTAATTTTATATCAGTTAATCTCTCAGTTACATCAAAAGTTGCATAAATATGAAAAGAAAAAGGAACCGCTTCAGAGTTATTTAATTGTTTTACTCTTAATTCAACATCATCTGCATATCCAATTTTGATATACTCTGGAAATGATGAATTAGTTAATATATAAATTACTCCACATTTTTCTTTCATATTCTCTCACTCCTAAAGTTTTAAATCAATATTATTATAACATACAATTCGACAAATTTATAATTTTGACATTGAAATATTTGCAAAATTTAATTTTTAGATATAGGGTTTGGGAGTAGTCCCACAAAAGAATTTCGTACGGGAGTACAAATTCAGTGCTGGCTAAACAATAAACATACTCCTATAATCACATTTTAGTACATTTTAATTTTTAAATACAAATATATTCATCCATTAATTGAAAGATTAACTGATTTCTGTGAATAACTAAACTTTTTGGTTCATAAAAACACATGAACATTTCATTTTTATCAACCGATTTTTTATACAATTTCAAAAATAAAATTAAGTTTTTTCTTTGAAAATCAGTCATGTTTTCTAACAAACAAATTATATTTTGATAAGAATTTTGATCCAAAAAATCAAAAAATTTATTCATAAAACCAATCACAACATCAGATAATTGTAATCGAATATTTTTCTTAGAATCTTCGAAATTATAATTAGTTATATCACTATTTTTTAATTTATCTTGAATTTCTGAAATCTCATCAAAACAATGAAATGATTTATAAAATTTAACACACATATCTAAATTCAACCCTGAATAACCATCAATTACTACTTTTTCAGAATTATTTTCTAAAAAGATTAATTGCTCCTTTTTTGAATATTCTTTAAATAATTGTCTACAAGTTTCAAGACCAAATAACATATTAGTATCTGTTTCATTAATCCAATTACACATTTTTTTGCAAAAAAACTCAATGCAATCTCCAGTAACATTGGGATAATTTGATTCTTCTAAAATATGTATAAACCTATTCATATCTGTTTTTACATAAAAATATAATTCATCTTTCATTATTGGTGCTAAAAAAGAATATGTTTCTTTATATTTATCTAACAACAAAGAATCAACTATTTCTATTATTACATCATAAAGATTATCAAAAGTAGAACAATGTAAATATATATCATTATCATACATAAATTCTAATATTTTATTTAAATTTTTCCCTCTCAGGCAATTTATAAATGTATCTGTTTTTCCTGTATTTATTTGTTTAAATTTTAATTCACCTTGTATATTTAATTTTTTTAATAAGTCGTCCCAATCAACCATATCATCTTTATTTTTATCTAAAGTTAATCCACCTAATCTATATTTTTGTAAAAAATTATCAACATTTAAAATTTTGTTATCTTTAAACTGAAATTTAATAAAATTATTTGTTTCATCATAATAAAAATTATTAACCACATTAGTATCATAACCTTGCTCAGTATAGTATTCTTCGAACAATTCACTAAGACTCATAACAATCAACTCCTTGCATATATTATAACATTAAAAACACTACCATTTCTGATAGTGTTAATTTCTTTAATAATATCTTTTTAATCTTAATGGATTAGTATTCTTTACTACTAAATTATATTTAATTTTTAATATTTCTTTTACTTTAGGTATAAGTTTATTCATATCACACCTACAGTTAAATACATCTATCACAGAGTTAATATGATTCGTTAAAGGGCAATCTGATAAACAATGTCTACTATATCCATTTGATAAATAAAACGCTACTAAATCAGGTATAACATAATTATTTAAATAATTATTAACATTGTTATAGAATGGTAAACATTTTTTTAAATTTTTTATCAGTTATATCACACATAGATATATTCCTTTAAAGCTATTTCATCTGCTATATTTTTAATATTATTCATTTTACTTATCCATAACATTTGATTACTACTTTTTAATTCTTCAGTAATATTTTCTTTTTCAGTTAGTTCTTTAATTAACTTCTGCACCATCTCCATAACAGTAGTATCGATATTATAAAGATATTCATTTAATTTATCATTAACAAGTAAATCAAAATATAATCCTAATTTATATTTCTTAATATAATTTAATCTTAATAATCCATATTTTCCTATACTAAATCTTTCTTTATCTTCTAATATTAAATCTGGTAATAAATAATCACCTTTCTTAGTGTAACTAATGTTCATAACAGTTCTCCATTCCTTTCTAATTTATTTGGCTTTAATTGTTATACATATTTTGTTACACAATGACTATCGCCACCTCCAGCATTTATGTGATTAGATATTACCACAACATCCTTACCATTTCCAAACTTATCTAAAACAACACCAGGCCTATCATTCGGTTCTAGATCAACATCACTAGTTCTCGTCATCTTTACTGGCACCCCAAGAGCTTTAAATCTATCATACATGTACTGACTAATCTTTAAAGTAAGATCCTTTTCAATAATTCCATTTCCAGAAGAGCCTTGATCATTTCCACCATGTCCGCTATCTAAAACTACCCCTTTTAAAGCCATATTAAATCACCTAATCTATTTTATTCATTTATTAAAAATTAGGTTCTAATTATAAAATAGTATCAATGATTTTCTCACTAACGCTATTTATTATAGAAACAAAAGCAGTACAACCCCTACTGCTTTTTTAATACAGCAAAGAATATGCAAACAATCACAAAAATGTTATAATTAAAATGTGAATAATATGAAAAAAAGAAAAAGAATAAAAATAAAATGGATTAATCTACTCCTTTTAATAACAATTATTATCTGTGCTAGTAAATTCTTATCATCATCCATTCAAATCATAAAATGGTCAATTGACAATAAAAATACAGATTCTCAAACTAACAAAATAACTGAAATTACTAAAATCAAAGAAATTGAAGATAACGAAAACACTGAAATTGTAAATAATGAAATAGTAATTGATAAAAACGCTCCATACTGGAACTTTATTAAAATGAATATGATTGATGCTGATTTTAATGAACTTAAAAAAATTAATAAAGACGTCAAAGGATGGATTGAAGTAAATGGCACAACAATAAACTATCCTTATGTGCAAACAAATAATAATGACTTCTACTTAAATCATACTTTTGATAAAACCTCTAACGGGGCTGGCTGGATTTTTCTTGACTACCGAAATGACACAAACTTTGAGGATAAAAATACCATAATATACGGTCACGGAAGATCAAACTCATCTATGTTTGGTTCACTTAAAAATATTACTAAATCGTCATGGTTTAATAATACAAACAACTACGTTATTAAAATAGCTACTGAAAAATCAAACACCCTATGGGAAGTATTTAGTGTCTATCACATACCAACCACATCTGACTACTTACAAATATCCTTTAATTCAGATGACGAGTTTTTAGAATTTGTAAACAAATTAAAAGAAAGAAGTTACCATAAATTTAATACAAACATTTTTAAAACTGACAAGATTATCACACTATCTACATGTTTTAATGATGATGAAAAAGTCGTCATGCATGCAAGACTAATTAAAATCCAAAATAAAAACGCCTAACAAGCGTTTTTTATAATAAAAATATATAACATAAAATAAACACAAATACATTATTAAGAAGATTTACTGCATCATTATTCATCCAGTATAAACCTTTAACTAATTTTGTTGGTTCTCCGCAATGCATATATTCCTCAACTTCCTTCTTACACTTAGAACAAACAAACTTACCTTGCAAAGAATCACCTAATAAACTATCTGCAATAGACCCAAACAAGCCCATAAGAATAATTAACAAATAATTCATTGAGTTTAACTTCTCAGCATAATAAATAAGCCCTAAAATAATACCACCAGCTAAAGACGCATTAATACCCAAAAAGGAAACTGCGCCACTAGTACCAGCTGGTACTCGCTTAAGTGTAAATATACTCACTGGTCTATTTTTAGAAAGCGTTCCAATACTACTAGCTAAAGTATCAGCTAAACTAGAAGAAAGAACCGCATAATACATTACATAAAACTTATCATTTAAAGTAAAATGATATAAAACTATACAGATTGTCGGCAATAAGACATTACTAAACATCTGATATATAGTTCTGCACTCATCATTAGTTTTCTTTTTTATTTTATCACTTAATATGGTAAGCACAAACGTAAGAGCAAGTGCTCCAAAAGCATAAAGACCGCCAAAATAAGTAATTATCACTCCCATTAACCAAGCAGCAATAATTCCCGGTTTAGTAACCTTCTTCTTCCATAGAGCAAAAAGTGCAAACACACTAGGTAACAAAATAGATAAATACATTTATATCACTTCCATTAAATATACAACCAATGAAACTCCCAAAGGCAAAAATAAATTATCTAAGCCCTTTCTATCAAATAACTCTAATGCAGCTGCAACTACACTTACTAAAATCATATCAATAACATTAAAACCAAATTTAAAATAATAATTAAATATAATAATAATTACTAAACTAAAAGCAAACACAGTCGCTGTTCCACTTATTGTCTTATGATTATATATCTGCCTTGACTTCAAATAGCCAGCTACTAAAGGAGCAAACCCATCTCCAAATGCCATACAAAATAAACCAACTCCAAATGCTCCATAAAACTCTGGAACAAAATAAGTTACTAGTGCCATAATAAACACACTTATTGGATAATAAATAGTACCTAAATTACCACTACCATCCTCCATTGACTTAAATAATTTAAACTTATAAGAAAGTATATTTATCACAATAAACGAAAGTGGTGGAATAATAATATGAATGCTACTACCAAAATATTTATACAAAATCAAATAACAAAAAGATATCATAATATGTATAAACTTCTTCGTAAACAAAGTTCTTAAATTAAATATTTTTCTAAGACCAAACGCAAGCAGTAAAATAACTATTAAATATCCATAAGTAAACAAATACCCCTTTAAAATCATAAAGCAACGCTAGTTCCTATACCAAGTGGTAATCCTATCAAATAGAACAATATCAATACTACAATCCACATAACTAAAGTATAAAAACTATAAGGAACTAAATACTTAGTATTACCCCAAAGTCCATCTTTATCTGTATTAGTACTATAAAGTTCCATAAATGCTAAATAAACAACAAAGTAAGCCATAACTGGAGTTAGCGCATAAGTTGCACACTCACCTGCTCTAAATACTAACTGAGCAAGTTCTGGACTTAATCCCGCATTCATAAACACATGAACAACACTACCACTCATTATAGACCACTTACTAACACTACTAGGAAGTAACAATGTAGCAAGAGCACTAAATCCAAGTGTAAGCATCATAAGTGGAATACCTGTAAAATTAGTCTTACTAATAATACCAGCAAGATAAGCAGTAAACACCGTACCTATATTAGTTTTCTTAAATATAAATATAAATGCAGATGCAAAGAATATAAGTACTAACACCTTACCAATATAATCTAATGAATAACTTAATCCATTACATAAATCTTTAACATTTCTAATTGATTTATTAACAATACCATATACCAGACCTAATATAATAAATAATATTGTTACAACAAATACAAAACCTTGATTAAAAAATGAATTATAACCAAATAACTTATCAATATATAAAGTTTGCGAATAATCTAATAGTGCTCCACCTAAAGGTGCATTTGGTATAATGTTATAAACAAATATCAACAAATAAATAACACCAGCAAAAAGAGAAATTACTAATGCTCTTCTTTCAGTCTTCGTAAAATAATCTTCCTCATCATCAAGTAAAGCATACTTACCAAGTTTAGGAACTATAACCCTTTCCGTAATGCTTGTAACAATACAAGCCAAAACTAAAGCACAAACAAGCATTATAAATACATAACCAAATGTACTCATCTGATAATCAGGAGACAATAAATTAGCACTAGATAATGTATAACTCATTAAAGCACTATCTATTGAGTTCATAAAAATGTTAATACCAATACCACAACTTAAACTAGCAAAAGCACAAATAATACCGGCTTTAGGATGTCTCTTACCATATTTAAATAAAACTGCTGCTAGTGGTATAAGTACTATATAACTTAAATCTCCACCAATAGATGCAAGAATACATACAAGAGATAAACTAAATGTTACAACTCTCTTACTTACCTTTTTAGTAAGCACATAAAAGAAACTATCTAAAAAGCCACTCTTATCCATTACACCAAAACCAATAAGCGTAATAATTAACATTGATAAAGACGTAAAAGATGCAAAACTTGACACTGCATTACTAAATATAAATTTAAGTCCACTTAAACTAAATAAATTCTCTACATACACTGAATCACTAACATATGATCCGATATTGGAAACTTTACTATAAGTAGCACTAGCATTAAAAAGAGTAAGCACACCACTTAATATAATTGTTCCAAAAATAAGTAAACAAAATGTCATTATTGGGTGGAGCATTACCTTCTCATATTTTCTCTTAATCCTCATGTAAAACTCTCCTTAGTTTCTTCTCAAACTCAAGTCTATCCATCATAATCTCATGATTACAATTAACACATTTAAGTTTTATATCAACCCCAACACGTGTAATAAGCCATAAATTAGTTCCACACGCATGATCCTTCTTCATTACAACTTTATCCCCTAAATTATATTTTGCTTCCATTATGCACCTCAATCTGATTATAAGGAATCTTTATATTGTTCTTATCATAAGCATCCTTAACAAGAGTAAGAATTGCTCTTCTAACGGCATATTCACTTCCTTGCTTACACTTCACACTAATTAAATAATTTACTGCACTATCTCCAAGCTCATTAACTCCAAGATAATTACACTCCTTATCATCAACATCTTTTATTTTTTTAACGTCCTCTAAAACATCAAGTAAAACACTTTTAACTTTCTCTTCAGTCACTTCATAACAAGTCGGAATATTAAGTAAAATAACATGTTTATCTTGACTTAAATTTATTATCTCATCAATATTTCTATTAGACACAACCATTACATTACCATTAAAATCTTTAATTTTAGTACTTTTTAATCCAAAAGAAATAACTTGACCAGTAAAATCACCATATTTGACATAATCTCCAACTACATAAAAATTATCCAAAATTATATTAATACCGCCAATAATATCTTTTAAAGCATCCTGTAAAGCAAGACCAATAACAACACTTGCTACACCTAATCCTGCAATAAAAGAACTTGTATCAACTCCAAAAATATCTAAAATCATAAGAACCGCAATAATTAAGCAAACATACTTAGTAATATTCTTAAATAATACTAAAACGGTAACTCTCTTTTTCTTCTCAAATTCAGTTGTTCCCCTAATAGTAGCTTTATTAAGTACTGAAATAATAATTTTATATATAAATATTACTCCAATAATAACTACAATAGGTCCATAAAACTTTTTAGATGATACTATATCAGCAATCTTTACCCAAAATTCCATTATTCCTCACTCACATCGATATCTAAAATTTCTAAAATACGGGCTAAATCTCCCTCACTATCAAAAGGAATTAAAATTTTATTCTTATTAATTTGAACTTTAGTTCCAATCTTATCACGCATAACACTTTCATAAATTGAAAACTTAAGAGGCTTAATATTAACTCTAGTTACAGGTTGTTTCTTACCAACAGACTTCATTGAACATAATTTTTCAAGTTCTCTTACTGAAATTCCATCACTGACAATTCTCTCAGCTAAAGTAATAATTAAATCATCATCATCTAACTTTGATAAAGTACGTGCATGACTCATTGAAATCTTACCTAAATTAATTTGTTCACGAACACTTTTAGGTAAGCTAAGAAGTCCAAGTAAATTAGTAATATAACTTCTGCTCTTACCAAACTTCTTCGCAATTTCATCTTGAGTTAATCCAGTATGGTTAATGTAATTTTGAAAACCCTCAGCAAGCTCAATTGGTGAAAGATCCTCTCTTTGAATATTTTCTAAAATAGCAATATCCATCATCTGCTCATCAGTAAAATCTCTTACAATAGCAGGTATCGTTTTCATTCCTGCAAGTGCTGAAGCCTTAGTTCTACGTTCACCAGCAACAAGTTCATATCCATGTAAACTCTTCTTAACTATAATTGGCTCAATAACACCATGCTCTTTAATTGACTCAGCAAGTTCTAATAAAGCATCTTGATCAAAATGCTCTCTAGGTTGGTATGGATTACTACGAATCTCAGCAACCGGAATTTGCTGAATATCACTTTCACTAGAGTTCTCAACAATATTTTGCTCTATAGTATCAAAATTAATTTGCTCACTATTAAATAATTGTTCTAACCCTTTTCCTAACGCTTTTCTCTTAGATTCCATCTCTCTCTATAACCTCCTTGGCTAAATTAGTATAAGCCTCAGCCGCTCTACTAGTTGGATCGTATTCATTAATTGGTTCACCATGACTTGGAGCTTCAACTAATCTTATTAAACGTGGAATAATTGTATTAAACACTTTATCTTTAAAAAACTTTCTAACTTCTTCAACAACTTCTAACCCTAAATTAGTTCTAGAATCTAATAATGTCAATAATACGCCTTCAATTTTTAAATTAGGATTTAATCTAGTTTGTGTCATAATAATTGTGTTAAGCAGTTGAGTAATTCCCTCAAGTGCAAAGAACTCACACTGAACTGGAATAATAACCGAATCACTAGCTACTAATGCGTTTGTAGTAAGTAATCCTAGTGATGGTGGACAATCAATAATCATATAATCATAATTATCCATTATAGTTGCTAGTGCATTCCTTAACTGTTCATTCTTCTTAAACTCAACATTTTGATACCCCTTTTCCATAAGTTCAATATCAATACCTGCTAAATTAATAGTTGCTGGAATAATAGAAAGATTAGTAAAACCAGTCTTTCTAACTGCCTTCTTAGCCTCACAAGACCCATTTAACACATCATAAACACTATAATTTATATTGCCCTTATTAACACCTAATCCAGTTGTCGCATTACCCTGTGGATCAAGATCAATAATAAGCGTTTTTTTTCCTAATTTACCCAAAGACGCAGCTAGATTTATACTAGTTGTTGTCTTACCAACACCACCTTTTTGATTTACTAAAGATATAATCTTTGTCATATAATATCACTGCCTTCTTTACTTCTATAAAATATTTTATCATATATAATAATATTTGTCTAAATAAAAAATACTATTTTTCATGACGAGAGCACCTTTTCTTTCCAACCCAATAGTAATGTTAATAAACAAACTAAAAAAATATAAAACATTAATAAAAAAAAGATTCTATTTACTAGAATCTTCTGCTTTTTCTATAGCTTTTTTTAACTCTTCATCAGTCATCTTAGTATAGCCTTTAACCCCAAGAACCTTAGCTCTTTCCTTTAAACTAACAGTATCTTCACTAGGTGTAAAGTTATCACTAATATGTCCAGTTTCAACAAGTTCTTCAATTTCTTCCTTAGTAATAGTTTCTCTTTCAATAAGAGTATCAGCAAGTAATCTAACTAATTTCTCATTCTCTTTTAAAATTCTAGTAGCTTCACTATAACATTGATTCATAATTTTTCTAACTTCTTGATCAATTTCAAGTGCTACAGCATCACTAAAGTTCTTACTCTTATTATAATCTCTACCTAAGAATACACCCTCACTCTTTTGTTCCAACTGAACTGGTCCTAAATCACTCATACCATATTCAGTAACCATTGACCTAGCAATCTTAGTAGCTTTACTAAAGTCATCACTAGCACCAGTAGTAATCTCACCAAAGAATAACTCTTCACTAACTCTACCACCAAGTAAACCAGTAATAGTTGAAAGAAGTTCACTCTTAGTCATAATAGCAATCTTTTCTTCCTTAGGTAACATCATAGTATAACCACCAGCTACACCTCTAGGAATAATTGTAATCTTATGTACTACCTCTGCATCCGGAACTTTCATACCAATAACAGCATGTCCACTCTCATGAAGAGCAATCAATTCTTTTTCTTTAGGAGTAATTGTATGACTAACCTTAGCTGGTCCCATTAATACTCTATCAGTAGCTTCATCAATCTCAGCCATTGTAATAGCTGGTAAATTTCTTCTAACCGCAAGAAGTGCTGCTTCATTAAGTAAATTTTCTAAATCAGCTCCACTAAATCCCGGAGTACGTTTAGAAATATTTTCTAAATTAACACTCTTATCAAACACCTTATTACGAGCATGTACTTCTAAAATAGCTTTTCTTTCCTTTTGATCTGGTAAACTAACTGTAACCTGTCTATCAAATCTTCCTGGTCTAAGTAATGCTGGATCAAGTACATCTGGTCTATTAGTTGCAGCAATAATAATAATTCCTTCATTAGCGCCAAAACCATCCATTTCAGTTAATAACTGATTTAATGTTTGTTCTCTCTCATCATGTCCACCGCCTAAACCAGTACCTCTTTGACGCCCAACTGCATCAATCTCATCAATAAAAATTAAGCATGGCGCAGATTGTTTAGCTTGTTTAAACATATCACGAACACGTGAAGCACCAACACCAACAAATAACTCTACAAAATCAGAACCACTTATATAATAAAATGGTACATTTGCTTCACCAGCAACAGCCTTAGCAAGTAAAGTCTTACCAGTTCCTGGAGGCCCCACAAGTAACACACCTTTAGGTATTCTAGCACCAAGTTTTTGAAACTTCTTAGGATTCTTTAAGAAATCAATTAACTCAGCAACCTCTTCTTTTTCTTCAACAAGCCCAGCAACATCACTAAACCTAGCTTTAGACTCCTCATTTAACTTAGCACGGCTTCTTCCAAAATCCATACTATTTTTATTACCACCACTTATCTTAGAAAATAACCAAATAGTCGCACCAATTAACACAACAGTTGGTACAACATTTATTAATATAGTAACAAAACCACTATTCTCTGGATTAGGATTAGTAATTACTTCAATCTCATCTTCATCAACATACTTCATTACTTTATCAAGCACAGTCTCAGCAAGCGGAACATTAACTCTAAAACTTTCAGTACTCTTATAATCCTTTAACTGTCCATTTATAACATAAACACCAGAAGCATTCTTTGGTGTAATTTCTAACTTAGATACATCACCTTCAGATAATTTCTTAATAAACTCATCATAAGAATAATCATAAATCTTATATTGTGATAAATTAAAGAAAACTAACACTCCAATAATAACAATTAATAAAATTGCATAAGGAACAGTTTGCTTTGTATAACTCTTTTTCTTCTTCATACTATTTCTCCTTCTTTACATACTTAAGTATTATATCATAACTTTCATTTATTTGCTTATCAAATTTACTTTTTTTTACGCCAGGAATCCACAAAATATTTCCCTCATCATCACAAACCAAAGGATAACTATCACGGATCTTTAATGGAACCTTATCATCAATAAAAATACTCTTAATTTTTTTAGTCCCATTCATATTCTTAACATCCATAAAATCCCCTAATTTTCTTGTCCTTACATGAAGAGGAAGCTTAACTTCATCGCTACATAATCTAATATAGTAATTACTCTTCCCATCATAAGATGGTATTTCTTCAATTACCCCTAAAGAAAGTTCTATCCTTTTATCAAATATATAATCATAAGTTAGAACTAACTCCCCCTCATTAAAAATAAGACTATTATAATATTTATAAACTTTAACCCCATTAGGTAAACAAACATACCCATTAGGTTTCCCATCAATTAAATTAAAGATTAGATTTAAATGCTTATCGTTAATATAGGTAATATCATCACGATAAATCTCAGAAAGAATTGTGCACAAAATATGCTTTTTAAGTAGAAGGGGTAGAGAATTAAAACCATCCAAATCTAATCTATTATTTGAATACAATCTATCAAGCAAAGAAATAACTTCTTTCTCAACATAATCATTATATTCACTTATAGTATGACTAAACTTTATGAATTTTTCGTGAATTTTCGGATTAATTTCCTTTAAAACAGGCAAAACATCCAATCTTATCTTATTTCTAGTATGTACCCTTTCAAAATTAGTATAATCATTTGCATACACTATCCCATATTTTTCATTATATTCTAAAATATCCTTCTTAGTAACAAAAATAAGTGGTCTAACTAGTCTTTTACCTCTAAATTCGGACTCCTCGCTAAAACCAGCATATCCACCAAAGGATGCTCCCCTACCAATTCTCATCAAAATAGTTTCTACTAAATCATCACCATGATGTGCTGTAAACAAATAATTTGCATTATATTTAGTTAATATTTCTTCAAAAAAATTATATCGTATTTCCCTAGCCTTAGACTCAAAATTACCATCAATTTCTTCTAAAATACTCATTCCCTCAAAAGGAATATTACTTTTCTCACAGTACTCTTCTAATAATCTATACTCCTCATCACTTTCACTTCTAACCTTATGATTAACATGAGCTACAACTACCTTTAGCCCACATTTACGCAAAAGATCAAGCAAGCACATTGAATCAGGTCCATAAGAACAAGCAAGAACAACATATTCATCTTTCGAAATATTTAAATTATTTATAAAATTAATAACCTCTCTCATAAACCCTCCAATCACAAATAGTTTACCCTACAATTAACGAATAATCAACCAATTTTCAAAATTTGATAGTCCATATAAAATGCAAAAACCTTGAGATAAACTCCCAAGGTATAAGAAACAAATTAACGTTTACTAAATTGTGGTGCTCTACGAGCCTTCTTAAGACCATATTTTTTACGTTCTTTAACTCTAGGATCACGAGTTAAGAAACCAGCTTCTCTAAGAACTTTCTTATAAGCGTCTTCTCTAGCTTGATCAGCCTCAGCATCAAACTCAACTAATGCTTTAGTAATAGCAAGTCTAATAGCTCCAGCCTGTCCAGAGAATCCACCACCATTAACCTTAACATCAATATCAAAAGTATTTTCGTTATTAGTTAATACAAGTGGTTGTTTTAAATCCATTACTAATGTAGGAAAAGGCATGTATTCATTTACATCTCTACCATTAACAGTAATCTTTCCCTTACCAGTAACTAGTTTAACTTGTGCAACTGAACGTTTTCTTCTTCCAGTAGCAGTAACTTCACTTTTCTTCATAATCTCTCTCCTAATCAATTGTTATTGTAGTTGGCTTTTGAGCCTCATGTTTATGTTCACTACCAGCATAAACGAATAGCTTACGATACATTTGTCTTCCTAAAGGTCCATTTGGAAGCATACCATTAACAGCTCTTTCAACCATTTCTACAGGATAACTTTCTAACATAGTTTTAGCATTACGAGTTCTTAGTCCACCTGGGAATCCAGAATGATTATAGTACATCTTATCATTAATCTTATTACCAGTTAACTTAACCTTATCAGCATTAATAATAATTACATAATCTCCACAATCAATGTGAGGTGTAAAAGTTGCTTTGTGTTTTCCTCTTAATATAGTAGCAGCTTTAGTTGCTACACGTCCTAGAGGTTTATCAGCAGCATCAATTACATACCACGTGCGTTCTACAGTTTCTTTTGTTTGCATAAATGTTTTCATAAAATAATTCCTTTCATCACTCAATTATCATTTGACGTCCCAAATCAGCAAATAATTAAGCAAATCAAAATGTACCAATATGAATTATATGAAACCTTACCCATAAAGTCAATAAAAACTTACTCAAAAACAAGAAAAAATGTGAATAACTATCAAATTATCCACATATTTTACTAAATCTAGACCTAACTTCAGCATCACCTAACATATTAATAATCTCATACAAATCAGGTGTAGTAAGTTTAGTAGTAAGTGCTACTCTTATAACATTACTTATATCAGCAGTGCTACCTCTATAATTATCTGGGTTTTCTTTATACTCTTTCATATTAGAACAGTATCCCATCTTCTCAGTTAACTCCTTAATCTTATTAAACCAAGTTTCCTTATCATCATTAATATCAAAATACTCATTTAAATAAGTAGAAATAATTTTCTTTGCATCCTCTTCATGTTTTAAGAAACTAAAATCAAATATAGCACCATCAAATAATTCATTATACATATACCAAATATTATCTTTAACTTCACTAAAACAAGCAAAATCTTTTCTAGGTTTCTTCTGCTCCCTTTCAATATTTAACACGCTAATCGTATAATCCTTATGTTTATTAATTAAAGCATTAAAATCAGTATCATAAATCTTAGACCACTCATCTAATCCATCAAATACTTCACTAGCCTTTAACTTACTTAAATAATTCTTAGAAATATTATCAAGTTTATCTAAATCAAATAGTGCCCCAGCAGAACTCATCTTCTTAGGAGAAAACTCAAACTCAGTAAAATCCGCATCAGGATGACCTCCTCTCCACTGTTCATAATTAGAATTTGCTATTGTCATAATTGCTTCAATCAATGAATAAACTGGATAACCCTTCTCCTCATAATAAGTCATTCTAGCCTCTGGATCTAATCTCTTAGATATCTTTCTAATCTTATCTCCATCCTTCTTTAATATTAAAGGAGTATGAATATACTTAGGCATCTTAAATCCAAATGTCTTAAATAACTCATAATGAACTGGCACACTACTCATCCACTCTTGGCCACGTACAACATGTGTTGTTCTCATTAAATGATCATCAACCAAATGAGCAAAATGATATGTTGGTAGTAAATTACTAGACTTCATAATTGGAATATCTATATCATTTTCTGGAAATTCCATCTCACCAAACACTAAATCATTAAACTTAAACTTATTAAAGAAATTACCAGAGCTCTTTAATCTAACAGTATACTTCTCGCCATTCTTAATTTTTTCCATAGCATCTACCGGACTTAAATCACGATACTTAGCATACTTACCATAAATACCAATTCTCTTCTTACCAGCAGTCTGAGTTGCTCTAATCTCATCCATCTCTTCTTGAGTTAAAAAGCACGGATAAGCCTTGCCTTGACTAACTAATTCTTTTATAAATGCATGATAAATATCTTTCCTCTCTGACTGAATATAAGGTCCATAATTACCTGCTTCCTTATTAATATCACGATACTCATACTCATCAGGATTAATATGATAATGCTCAAGTACATGACGAATATACTCAACTGCTCCACTAAGTTCTCTAGATGAATCTGTGTCTTCATTTCTCAAAAAGAACACTCCACCGCTTTGCTTAGCAAGAACATAATTAATAACAGAAGAATAAAAATTACCAATATGCATAAATCCCGTTGGACTAGGTGCATATCTTGTAACCTTAGCCCCTTCCTTTAAATTTCTCTCAGGATACTCTTTCTCATAATCAGCTACACTTTTCTTTATATTTGGAAATATTAAATCTGCAAGTTTCTTATAATCATCCATAAAATCACTCGTCTTTCTTCCCTACAATTCTAACAAAATAATCCCATAAAATCAACTACACATGGTAATTATTACCCAGCCAAATTCTTGAAACTGCATCAATTATAAATAATGCAAAAATCACATAATACAAAAAATTAACTTTCTTATTTTTAACATTTGCTAATTTCAAACATAAAGGATAAACATAATAAATACCAAGAAGTGCTAAAATTCCAAATCGTAGTCCCGGAACAAGTGCTATTCTTCCTTCGAAATTCATAAACTTATCACTATAATCCCATAAACTTCTAAAATCAATAATATAAGATGCAATAAGCTCTACTAAAACACAAATAATCGTTGTCTCAAAAAACAGCACAAGCGGTCTAACATTAACCTTGCCAATCATAATCTTCTTATCTTTATATCTATAAAAAAGTAAAATTACAGCAAAACCACCAAATCCATATATTGGAAGCCAAGGTCCCCACAAAGAACCTCTATTAACTAGCACATGATCTTCTACTATAAAAAGGAACTCCTCATATAGCCATCCACAAATTGCAAAAACTATAAATGTCAAAAAATACTTTTTTAAATTATTCACTACTATCACCTATTATTCTTCAGTATGTCCTTCTTTTCCATATTTATTAGATATTGGATCTTTAAATAAAAAATTATGAACAGGTTCTAAAGTTCCAACCATATAAGTTCCAAATACCATAAACAATATTATAACAGAAACATACTGATAAGCAAAACCAAATGGCTCCATATTTACAATATAATTGAAGATAAACTGTGAACAAAAAATAGTAACATAAAAATATGTAATATCAAACCAAAGCACTGCCTTCTTCGTAATTGCTGTATAAGTATAAAATATAATTGGTATTAAAAATACTATAACAAGTAAACTAGCACTCTTCGCTATAAAATAATTAGGACTTGTCCCATACTTAAACCCATCTAACAAACTCCATAAAAAAGTTGGCGTTAAAGCAATCTTAATATGCTCCCAAGTGCTTTCATTAACTGCTGCAAATATAGCAACTACCTTATTATGACCACTTATTTCATATAAAAAATGTAAAAGTGTTCCAACAATTGAAATAACAATAAAACCTATCCACATAACTAATTATCCTTTTCTATTCTAAATTTATTTGTAATCCTTAAAGTATTTAATATTGCAAGAAGCGTTACACCCGTATCCGCAAACACTGCAAACCACATATTAGCAAGCCCAAACACTGAAAGAAGTAAAATAATAACTTTTACTGAAATTGCAAATATCAGATCTTCCTTAATTATCTTTTTCGTATACTGAGAAATTCTAATTCCTAAAGGAATCTTCTCCAGATCATCATTCATAAGAACAATATCACTAGCTTCTATCGCCGACTCTGAACCAATACCACCCATAGATATTCCAATATCTGCTCTCTTTAATACAGGTGCATCATTTATTCCATCGCCAGCAAAAGCCGTTACACCACTCTTATTGACACTATCAAACTCATTAAACTTATCTGTTGGAAGCATCTCATATCTAATCTCATCAATGCCAAGTTTTTCTCCAGTAATCATCGCAATATCTTTCTTATCCCCAGTAAACATATAAGTTTTAACCCCAAAAGCCTTAAGCTCATTAATAACATCACTGGCATTTTCTTTAATTCCATCATTTAACATAATAGAAGCCTCATGCTTACCATCAATAACTACATGCACATCTGCATTTCTCTTGCATCCACACAGTTTATTACTACCAATAAAAACTTCCATCCCATCATAAACAAAACTAATTCCCTTGCCATCTATCTCTTTAAAATTAGTAACCTTCTTACCACTACTTTCCCCTAAAGCCTTAAGCGAACTAGCAAGTGGATGATTACTCATCTCTTCTCCACTAACAACAATATCAATAATATCATCCATACTATACTTACTATTCTTAGCAATTTCTATATTATTAACCTTAAATTCTCCACTAGTAAGCGTTCCTGTCTTATCAAACACAATATTTTTTATATCAGATAAACCATCTAAATAATTACTTCCCTTAATCAAAATACCATTCTTACTAGCAGCACCTATTCCTGTAAAATAAGATAAAGGAACAGATATCGCAATTGCACAAGGACAAGAAATAACTAAAAACGTAAGACCTCTATAAAAACTTTCCTTAATAGATACTCCAAAAAGAGGCAAAACTAAAATAACTAAAACTGCTAATCCCAAAATTATTGGTGTATAATATCTGCTTAATTTACTAACAGTTGTCTCTAACTTAGTTTTCTTATCACTAGCATTATCTAGTAACTCAAGTATCTTTGCAACAGTAGAATCAGCATACTCAGATGTAGCTCTAACTCTAATAACATCACCCTTATTTATAGAGCCAGATAATACCTCATCACCACATTTAACAAAGCGCAAAACTGACTCCCCAGTAAGAGCAGACTCATCCAAATTAGTCTCTCCGTTTATTAGTGTACCATCAACCGGAATACGTTCCCCCTTCTTAATAACAAGTTCATCGCCTATTTTAACATCTTCAACACTTGTCTTAATAATTTTCTCACCACTAACCACATTAGCATACCCTTGTTTAATTTCCAGAATTCCCTTAATAGACTTCCTACTATTATTTAAAGCCTTCTCCTCTAAAACCTTACCAATAGTATATAAACCAATAACCATAGCTCCTTCCATAACCTTATCAATACATAATGCACCGACACAAGATATAGTCAAAAGCATATTCTCATTAATAACATGGCTTTTAAATAAAAGCTTCATTGCCTTAACAAAAGTCTTATATAAAAGAAAAACATAACTAATAATATATAAAATAATTCTTACATTATCACTTACTGACAAATACATTCCCGTAAAAAGAATAACTAAACCAATAATAAGAAAATAAATATTAGTCTCCTTCTTAACCTCTTCATCAGTACTAACACTCGCATCAGGTTCAGCCGCTTTAACTAACTTATTAAGCTCTCCCAAACTAAAATCTTTATCAGACTCATAACTTATCTTACCCGTACTAAAATTTACAACAACATTCTTAAAATCCTTATTCTTATTTAAAGCAATCTCAACCTGCTTAGCACATCCAGCACAATCTAAATTATTTATATTATATTTATACTTTTTCATCTAAAATCTCCTTCACATGAGATAACGCTACCTCATAAACCTCTTTAACATGCTCATCATCTAAAGAATAATAAACCTCCTTACCAACCCTATTACACTTTACAATTCTCTCATCCCTCAAAACCGAGAGCTGATGAGAAACCGCCGACTTCGTCATATTTAACACATTTGCAATATCACAAACACACATCTCATTAGAATCTAAAGCAAAAAGTATCCTTGCCCTAGTATTATCCCCAATAACCTTAAAAAAACTAGCAATTTTCTCAATAACCTTACCACTAGGCATCGCCTTTAAAGTATTATTAACAACTGCATCATGAATAACATTACAATCACACTCTAAACATTTACAATCCATATTCCCTCCACTATCATTATAGTTGAACGTTTATTCAACTGTCAAGTAAAAAAAATTAAATTTTATTAACCAGCATTAAACTTCCATCATACTTAATTTTAATTAAATCATCATCAACTTCAAAATTTACATTAATTTTATCATCTTTAATATCATTTATCTTAATTCTAATCTCACATTCAATCTCAGAATCCAAAAACTTCACCGTATCAAACACCTCAAAATACATAAAAGGATAACCATCAAAATTAAGCCCAGAATACTCCTTATTAAGAAACAAATTAATATCATTCTCTTTTTCAAACCCAGTATCTAAATTAATATAACCCTTTTTATCACCATCTTTAAAACGCAGTTCAAATCTTATATTATACCCACTATCTTTATTATAGTTAATATTACCTAAAAATGCAGTCTCATCAGTTACTTTAAACTCTCTTTCATCAATTAAAAGCATTATAAACATCTCCTTTTATAATTATTAAAAAATATTATCATTCAAAGAATTTTCCACAAGATATTCTTGTTTTAAATACCATAATATTGTATAATGCAACTAGAGATATAGTCTATAGGTGTTACCTCCACGCATTTATATGTGCAAGGAGGTGATTGTATGAAAGCATATAAATTAAAATCTACATTTAAGATATGGATTACTTAATAGCGGTAGTACTTATACTTTCGCTAATACTATTCATCATTGTAGCACTTGCTATCATATTAAAATAAAAGCACCTATTCATTAGGTGCAAATTCCAAATAATGTGGAGATACATCTAACCCAAAAGACTATATCTCTTTATTGTTTAATTATAACCGACAGATAATTACATCTATCATAATTAAATTATAACACAAGGCACTTAATTTGCAAGTGCTTTTTTTGTATTGCTTTGTATTATATTGTAACTTTTAACATTTGTCAATAACCTTCTTGTCTTTATATATTATGTAAAATAATACTCATTATATACCCCAATTAAATAAAAAAGCCCCCAAATAAGGAACTTCAAATAACATATGGTGACCTATATGGGATTCGAACCCATGAATGTTGCCTTGAGAGGGCAATGTGTTAACCATTTCACCAATAGGCCTTGCAACAAACATTATACACAAAAAATAATGTTTATGCAATAATTTTATCTCTGTTTCAAATACTTACCAATATCTTTCAAACTAAACTTATTACCATAATTAAGTATTGCATTAGAATAAACTTTAACCGAAATATACCCAATAAGTGCAGCAGTTAATACAAGAATAACAAGTGAAACAATCACATCACTCACACTAGCAAGCCCAAGCATATATCTTGATGGCATACTAAATGGTGAAGAAAAAGGAAATAACGAAGCAAACACACTAACACTACTCTTAGAATTCATCATTGAAAAATAAGCTAGATAAAAGGCAAACACAGAAAGCATTGACACCGGACTATTCGCACTTTGAATATCCTCAGGCTTCTGCACCAAAGAACCAGTAAGCGCAAATATAAGTGCATACAAAGCATACCCTAAAACAAAATAAAGAAAAACAATAACCCAAACTCCAATAGTAATTGAATCTAAATTAATTACTCCCTTTAAAATATCACCAGGTAAAAATGACTTAGCACAAATGACTCCAAAAATAAGTAACACAGCAAGCTGACATAACCCAGTAAACCCAACACCTAAAGTCTTACCCAAAACTATATTCTTAGGACTTGTTGACGTCGTTAAACTCTCAATAATCTTAGAAGTCTTCTCTGTCGTAACAGACGAAGAAACCTGACTAGCACAAAAGAACACTGCATAAAATAACACTATCGAAAACATCATCATCGCAAACGTACTATTACCACTACCTGAATTAGACAAATAATTAGTATTCAGTTTAAAACTTACATTAAGGGCATTTAACTCATCTTGTGATAAGCCCAAAGACATTAACTTCATATTATAATAAGCACTAGTAACCTGATTAACAATAACCTCAGCATTAGATCCAACCAAACTCATATCTGCCCGATAATCCTCAAACAAAACCGTATTATTATCTAAATGAAAACTTAAAACCTCATCATACTCATCATTATCAAGAGCTTTCTGAGCATCGCTCTTATTATACTCTCCAGACATAACCTTTATATCATATCCTAAATCTTTACTATCTTCTAAACTAGATAAATAATCCCCCAAAATATTACCCTCATCAACCAAAAGTAATCTAGATAATTCATCATCCTTACTAATACTTTCCATAATTCTTGGAATATTAGTCCCCACAAGGATAACCGCTAAAAAAATAATATTCGTAACTATAAAACTCTTTCTTTTAACCATATCCTTAATCGTAAACTTAGTAACAGTTAATAAATCCTTCATCTACTCACCAGCCTTCTCAATAAATATCTCATGCAAACTAGGCTTAACTACACTAAACGTCTTAACATTTATCTTATCCTTAACAAGTTCTTTCAATAACCTGTCCCTATCCGGTGCCTCAGCACCTATCATATAAACCCCTTCACTTTCACTAACAACATCTAACTTTAACCTATCTAATATATCTTTAACATCATCATCAGTTTCAAGCATAACCTTATTAGTCTCATAACTATCCTTAATCTTCTTCAAATTACCCTTCAAAACAGTCTTACCCCTATTTAAAATAACTAAATCAGAACAAAACTCCTCAATAACACCCATCTGATGAGAAGACATAATAATATACTTACCTTCAGAAACTAACTCCTTCATAATATTACTCAAAACCTCAGTATTAACTGGATCAAGTCCACTAAAAGGCTCATCCAACACTATCAAATCCGGATTATGAAGCATCGCTGTAACAAACTGTACCTTCTGCTGATTACCCTTAGATAACTTCTCAGCTGGACTATTTATATACTCCATCAAATTAAGTTTACCTAACCAGTAACGTACCGCCTCATCAGCCTCTTTCTTACCTAATCCCTTTAAATTAGCAAAATAAACTAACTGATCATAAACAGTACTCTTAGGATATAACCCTCTCTCCTCGGGTAAATACCCAAAATTAACATTCCCTCTAGTAACCTCTTTACCATCCCAAGTAATCTCACCACTATCCTTCTTAATAATACCTAAAATCATTCTTATAGTAGTAGTCTTACCAGCACCATTAGTACCAAGTAGTCCAAACACACCAGGTTTCTTTAACTCAAAAGAAATATTATCAACAACATGCTTATCTCCAAAAGACTTATTAACATTCTTAACAACTAAACCCATCAAATCATCTCCTACACCAAAAGTATATAAACTAGCCACTAATTAGTCAACAAAAAAGCCACCTAAGTGACTTAATTAATAATATAAGGATCTTCTGAGGTGCCGGATCCACCAGAAATTGTAGTATCGGAGGAAATAGAAATCGAAGGACGGAGGCCGTAGGTATTGCTCACGTAGTTGTAGCCGAAGTAGCCAATGCCGCCGATAACGTACCAAACGAGAGCGCCGCTGCCACTGAAGTCGTCAGGAGACAAAGACCACCACTCAGTATCCGTAGCATTTTCTTGTAAATATGTTGTTTTATTATTTTTAGTATAAGCACATCCAGCAAATGCTAACTCATCTGCTGTTATTAAGCCTACTTTTGAATTTATTTTACTTAATTCTCCATTACATTTTAAACTAGGACCAGTGCCACCAGCACTTCCGTTTGTATTTACTAATCTTTGTGTAGCACCATAGTAAGTTACATTTGTACCATATCCTAAACCAGTAACATCACTCCAATTCCATGGATTATAACTTGTATCTGTTACATTTGTTTTATCATTACACCATACACTATTATCTATTACACTTTCATATGTTTTAAGATTGTTTGTATACCAAGTTTCTAAATTAGTTAGTATTGTACTTTTATTTGTATTTGCATGTGCACTTGCATAATCAGTTGACCCAGCAGTTCCATACATAAATCCTACATAAGCATTATCTTCAATTTTTTCATTAAATTTACTTGTATATATAGTACCAGAGTATCTTGCAAATGCTGCACTAGCACTATTATTTGTTGATGAACAATGATTAGCAACTCCCGCTTTATTATCATTGTGTAAAATAAGTTTTACTGAACCATCTCCACCAATTCTTACTATTCTCCAGCATTTATTAGCAAACTCTACATAATTATTTTTTACAGCTCCTCTAAAGTAGTAAGATGTACCATAATCATCAGGAGTGCTTGCTAGTAACGCTTCACTTGCAGTAGATGCTGCTGCTCCTGGTGTAGTTATTGGAGTCTTAATTTCATTATTTGCTAGTATAGTCTCTGATAAAGTTGGTGGTTCTTCAGAAGCACTACTTACTACAACTATTTTACCAGACCAGTTTTTATTTAAGCCTTGCTCTGTTGTTACTGCACTATCCATCCAAATTCTTAGATCATAACTTTTTTCTTCATTTGCTTTAAGTCCAGTACTCACAATAATATAACCTTTTTTATTATTTTCTAAGTCTGTTAATGTTTGACTTCCTAGTATTACTGACTTACCAGTTGTTGTACCCTTTGGAGATACATTAACTTTCATATAGTTATCTTTTAAGTAAGATGCACTAGTACTTTCTCTGTATGTACTATCTATTGTAATATATACTTTAACATAACTATTACAGTTGTTTTTTATTGTAAATGTAAATGGGGTTTGTTTAAGACCATCTTCATCTGTTATTGGAAAAGCATCTGTTAAAGATATTTTAGATGTGTCTTCAGTAAGTGTTGTATTAAAGCATGTTCTTGATGCTAAGGTGTTATTTTCAGTTTGACTTAGGTATAGTCTCTGATAAAGTTGGTGGTTCTTCAGAAGCACTACTTACTACTACTATCTTACCAGACCAGTTTTTATTTAATCCTTGTTCTGTTGTTACTGCACTATCCATCCATATTCTTAGGTCGTAACTTTTTTCTTCGTTTGCTTTAAGTCCTGTACTCACAATAATATAACCTTTTCTATTATTTTCTAAGTCTGTTAATGTTTGACTTCCTAATATAACGGATTTACTAGTGGTTGTACCTTTAGGTGATATATTTACTTTCATATAGTTATCTTTTAAGTAAGATGTATTTGTACTTTCTCTATAAGTACTATCTATTGTAATATATACTTTAACATAACTATTACAGTTATTTTTTATTGTAAATGTAAATGGTGTTTGTTTAAGACCATCTTCATCAATTATTGGAAAAGCGTCTGTTAAACTTATTTTGGATGTGTCTTCAGTAAGGGTTGTATTAAAGCATGTTCTTGACGCTATAGTGTTATTTTCAGTTTGACTTAGGTATAGTCTGAACCAAGCAAAAGAGACTCCAATTATGCACAGGACTGTTATTAATAGCCCATAATATAATTTAAGTCTCTTCTTTTTATTATCTATATTTAATTCACGGTTCATATATACTCACTATCTTTCTATAGAAAGTATATAACAACCCCCCCCCGTGTCAAGTTAATTTTTCGCTAAAAATATTCTATATTTAATTTTTCATGAATAAGATAGTTATTGCAAGGCCTACTCCGGCAATTATAACTGCACTTATTATGGTGATTACTTTCACATATCCATTTGGGTTATTTAATTTTAAAACACGCACTTCGCCATTTTCTTTCATTTCAGCTTCTTTAGCAAGTTCTTCTTCTCTAGTTTTATTTACTTTGCCTTGATATGTACTTACAAAAGCAATATCTTCTGGATTAGTACTATTTTTAATTTCTTCTACGTAAGCATCTAAAACATCTTGTTCTTCTCTTATAATAGTTCCATTAAGATATAATTCTAAGTAATGTTTCATTATTTGCTTAGTTTCTTCACTAAAGCTCATTTAAACCACCTACACACTCATTAATTCAGTTTCTTTTTCTTTAACCTTTTCATCTACTAACTTATTATATTTAGTAATAAGTTCTTGAATTTCTTCGTTGTACATGTCTTCTTCGTCTTCTGGAAGTTCTGCTTTTTTAACTTGATTTCTTGCATCTTCTCTAGCATTTCTAAGTGCTACTTTAGCATCTTCTCCCATACCTTTAACTTGTTTAACGTAGTCTTTTCTTCTTTCTTCATTAAGTTCAGGTATAGTTAAAATAACCATTTCACCATTATTTGTTGGCGTTATTCCTAAGTTAGCTTCATGGATTGCTTTTTCAATTTCTTTAACTAAACTTTTATCAAATGGTTTAATAAATAGTTGTCTTGCTTCAGGAACTGTGATGTTTGCGACTGTATTTAAAGGAGTGCTTGCTCCATAATACATTACATTTATTCCATTAAGCATGGCTGGATTTGCCCTACCTGCTCTTACGTTTGTAAATCTTGCTTCCATATTTTCTATGGCTTTTTTCATTTTTGTTTCTGCTTCTTCAATATACATAAAATCTCTCCTTAAATATTATTATTACAAAATTACTTAGCAATTGCAAGAACTCCAAGTAAAATTCCAACTAAAACTGTTACTTCAATTAAGGTAATTGCTATTATTCGGCCGTTAGTATTGATTGGTTTTATTCTAAGGGGTTTCTTTCCAGGATTTTTTTCTAGCATTCTACTTTTATTTATTTTTATAATATCATTATATCTTTTAAATAAGTTTTCTTCACTTTTGGTCTTTAATTTATTTGCTAGGTAGTCATTCATATATAAATCTAAGGCATTTTGTTCATCAAAAGATATTTGCTCTTTTTCAAGTAATTTTAAGCACTTAGCAATATATCTTTGAATGCTTGCTTCTTCTTCCTTTGTTTGAGTTTTCTCTAATAGTTTTTTGTAAAGGTCAGCAAATTCATAGTACCCGATTAATGGTGGAACTTTTAAAGTTTTTAGCCTTTCTTTTAAGGCACTTTTTAAGGTGTTTATGTCATCTTGAGATACAGCATCAGGATAATCGCTTACATAACTTTCTATTTCATCTATATAGTCTGTCAAGTAATCAGCATCAGTGCATTTTTTTAATGATACTAAGATATCATTAAGATTTAATATTCTTCCATTTCTAATACTAGGCTCTAAATTCATAGGTACCTCCTTTATTATCTTAATTATAAACTATTTTTCTAAAATTTAAAAGAAAAAACGGTGTTTTACCGCTCATTCACATGTAATTTGATCTTTCATAAAATATATTAGGTGATGCGTATGTGTCCAAACAATAATGGTTTTAATAATTTTTTTAAGGGTTTTTGGTCTTTTATTTGGTTTTTAATTTTATGTACATTAATTTTTTATCAGTTAATTATTACTTTTTTCTTTCCATTAAGATGGAATATTTGCATTTTGTTAATTGAGATCTTTTTACTCTTCTTTATTCTCTACCGAATAATATGGCCTTATTAGTTTTTCAGTTTCGTTTATATAGTCAAATACTTTACTAGCATTTATTGTGTTTTCCATCTCATTTTGCCCTGTTTTAAGTTCTAATGGGAAGGATAACATCAAAAATAGTAAGTGTTTTTCTTCTTCAAGTAAGTCAAATGACTTTAGATATTTTGTAAGAAAGTTGCTATAGTTATATTTGCCAAAGTCATTGTGATAGAGATTTATTAAATCAAGTATTGGTGTATCAACCGTGTAATGGTCCCAACTTATAAATTTGTTATCGATGAAGTGGTCTATGCTTAAATTGTTATGACAATAAACCACTCTTTCTTTTGTTTTTGTTGATGCTAAGTTATACCAATTTTCTGCTTCGTTTGTTAGAAACTCAGTTAATGATTTTATTTTACTCCGACCTTCTAGAATAACTTGCTCAGATGGAAGTAGAACTTCTTTGATTTCTAAATTATTAAATAATGTTTCATAATATCCTTCTAAGTAGGTTATGTTACTTACGATGTTTTCATATATTTCTTTTATTTTATCAGCACTAATGTCTTTAAAATAGACAGTTTTTGTGTGGAGACTAGAAAGAACTTTAGCCATATCTAATGATTTTTGTTCGATGGGAATTTCTGGTTCACTTACGACTTTATAGACGTATTCGTCATCAAGTTCATCTACTAGTTCTGGGTAGGATGTAAACGATCTGGAATTTAGATAATTATATAGGGATTTAATATCCTTGCTTTTTTTCTTGATAACAAATCTGCCTTCGTCAGTATCTACTATTTTGCTTTTGCCACTTATGGTGATTTTTTTAGGATTAAAGACCTCACTAATTTTCTTCATTTTCTGGAATAACTAGTTTCATGTTAACTTCTAGGGCTTCAAAAGTATTATATTTTTTTAAGTCAGTTAAAGTTATTTTATATTTATCTAATATTCCTTCTAAGGTATCATTTTGCATTACTGTATGAACGTGATATTTAACATATGTTTCATCAGCATTAATACTACTAATAATGTTATTTGTGCTTATTTCTGATGGTTTATCTTCTTTAATTTCTTCTTTTGGTTCTTCCTTTTCTTCTTTTTTAGAATCTTCTGCTGGTATATTTAAAATTTCTTCTTTGCTTACTTCTTTAAATCTTGGTTCATCTTCGGTTAAATCTACTACTTCAGCATCTGTTTTATTTAAAAATTCATCTAAATCTTTTTCATCAGCAAACTCGATCAAACTTTGTTCACCACTAACAATGTACTCTATGTGAACATGTAATTCATCATTGTTATTTAGTTCGTAGGTAAAGTCAGTTATTTCTAAGTTTACGGTGTCTAGATTAACATTGCTTCTTATTTCATGGGTAAATGGTAGTTTGAAACTAAAGTCTTCTTTATTAATACTTATTTCATGCAGGCGGTAGTCTCCTGATATTATAAAGTCTCCTTCTAAGTTAGAACCATTAATATCCTCATCGTGTTCAACAGAGATACTTGTTATTTCAAATATACTATCTTTAAAGAGAAAATCTCTTTCTACTACAAAAGCTTCACTCATATAATCAATCCTTTCAACTAATTATATGAGGTCATAAAAAAAGTAGACTAAATAAGTCTATTTTTTAAGATTTGCAGCCAGCAACACAGTAGTACAGATTGTTTGTTTGGGTTTTGGTGTAATTATTATCTTTAAATTCGTAGATGTATTCGTATACGGTTATTTGATCGTTATATTCATATAAGTGATTGTCTTTTACAATGAAAGTATTTATGGTTTTAACATCGCTATCTGTGTAATTATTAAGTTTGTCATAGTTTACTATTCCGTATTGATAGTCATAGTCTAAATCTAATACAAGACTAAAGTATTTATCGCTTTTATCACCTTTTATAATAAGTAATCTATCGTTTGGTAAGGTGTATAGGAAATAGTTATAATACTTATCTTCTGAGATAAATGTTCTTTTGAGATCACCACTTAGTATTTCTTTACACATTTTTTCGTCAAAGTTTATTAGGTCAAGAATTACTGATGTTAAATGTGTTCCGTTTGCTTCCATGATTAGTACGGAAGTTTTGCCAGTGCTATATATGGATAGGTTGTAGTTCGTTTCACCTATTTTTTTAGTTGCTTTACAGATGAGATTATCCTTTGTAGTTGGGTTATTGGTATTATTAGTTTTACCAAAGTTAATTACGTCTGTTACACAGAGAATTGCGAATATAACTCCGCAGATAGTTAAGGATACAATTCCACCAAATATACTATTTTTCATAAGCCACCTCTATTATGAATATAGCAAAAAAAGTAGTTTCTTTCAACTACTTCTTCTTAAATAGGTATTTTTTTATTTCACTATAGTTGCTAGTATGAATTAAAGCCATTTCTTTTAGGATAAATAGGGGTAAGTCTTTTTCATCTTCGATATTGCCTTGTGGAAGATAGATGGTTCTTATTCCAGCATTGTAAGCAGTGATTATTTTTTCTTTTAGTTTGCTTACTTTAAGGATGTTACCGTAGAGATCGATGTTACCAATTAAAGCAATATCACTTGAAATTTCTTTATCATTGATTAGGCTTAGGATGCTTGTAACTATGCCGACTGATCCACTTGCACCATCTATTGTAAGGTTTGAACCACTGAAGTTTAGGTATAGCCCTTTTTTCTTTAGGTCTAATAGTCCTTCACTGTCTAGGTATGCTAGGCAAAGGTTTACAGCATCTTTTAGTTTATCACCAACATTGCCAGTTATGTTTAATGAGTTATAGTTATTATAAGCGGCTTGGACTTTTAACATAGTACCACCAAATGGGGTTACACCGATGATATTAACTTCACCTACTTTATTTGTTTTACTGTCATTTGTATAAAGTTTGTTTCCTAAAATAATCTCTAAATCACTTGGAGTTATTTCTTTTATTTTATTTATTACTAGGTATCTTACTACTTTATCTAGTAATCTGTTTAGTTCACGAACGCCAGATTCCACGGTGTAGTACTTAATGATATCGAGGATAACGTCTTCATTTATTTCTAGTTTAGTATTGTATTTAGAGCAGATGGTATTAAGGAGGTACATTGATGCGATGTCTTTTTTATCATAGATGGTATAACTAGGTAAGTAGATAAGTTCTAGTCGGTCTCTTAAGATACTTGGTATTTCTTTGGCATCATTAGCAGTTAAAATAAATAAACATTTTGATAGGTCAAAGGCTTCTTCAATGTAGTTGTCGGTAAAGTCTTTGTTTTGCTTGCTATCTAATATGTCTAAAAGAACGCTTGCAGGATCTCCTTTATAATCTTTAACTAATTTGTCTACTTCATCAAGTAAGATGACTGGATTGTTAGTTTCACATTTGATAAGTGAAGAGATTATTTTTCCAGGAGCAGATCCTAAATATGTACGGCGGTGCCCAATAAGTTCAGAAGAATCATTAAGACCGCCTAAACTTATTTTAGTAAATTTTCTTTTTAGAGCAGTAGCAATGGTTCTTGCAATACTAGTTTTACCAATACCAGGAGCACCAACTAAGCAGATAATGGGATTTTCTAAATCAGGGTTGTTCTTTTTTAAAACAGCGTACTCAATAATTCTAGTTTTTACGTCTTCTAAACCATAATGGGTTTTATCTAGTTCTTTTCTAATTTTATCTTTACTAGTTTCTTCTGCGCTACTTTGATTATATGGAAGTGATAAAAGAGTATCAATGTAAGTTCTAATCATTGATATTTCAGGACTACTTGCTGGAGTGTATTCATATCTTTGTAATTCATTAGATAGTTTTCTTTTGACTTCTTCAGGACAATTAAAGTTATCAATTTTATCTTTTAAGTCATTAAGTTCAGTTTCTTTGGAAGAGGATACTCCTAGTTCTTCATTGAGTTTACGAATGCGCTCTTTAATAACAAACTCTTTTTGTTCTTTAGCAAAACTTTCTTTGATTTCTTTTTCTATCTTACCATCAAGTTTAAATATCTCAAGTTCGATATTAATCTCTTTAATAAGTGCCTTTGCTCTTAAGATGTCATCAAACTCATTCATATAATATATTTTTTTATCTTTGGGTAATCTTAAAAATGTTACAACAATATCAGTAATATCTCCTAGAGAAGCACTATTATTTATTTTAGTTATAATACTATTATCTATTTCTGGATTAATTTTAATATAGGTATTAACTAATGATACTAGTCTTTTTCTTAAAGCAGTCTCTTCTAGGGTTTCACCTTTATCAATGTAAAGCATCTTAGCATTTCCAATAAGGATACTTTTATCATTGGGATAACTTTGGTAATTATTTATTTTAACTCTGTTAAGACCTTTAAGGACAACGCGATAATTATTATTTGGTAAAACAATCTTTGAATTAATTAGAGTAAGAACTCCACTTTTAGGTAAATCAGTTATTGTTGGAGACTCCTCTAAAGTATTAGATGGTAAAACAATCAATACTTTATTGGAAAACTCTATAGTACTTAAATCAATAACTTTTTTAGATAACTCATTATTAAGTTCAATACGGACTTCTTGGGAAGGCAATATAGTAAGTTTCTTAAGTAGTAAAACAGGAATATTTTCTTTCATATATCTTCCCCCAAACATTGTTCTTATTATATATTTTTAAAACTTATTTGTAAACCCATAATAAGAAAAAAGTCATAAATAATGAATATCTATGACTTTAAAAATTATTTTACGATGTATGGGTCTTCACTGGTACCATTTCCGGTTACGCTAGTCGTCGATCTAAGAGAAATTGAAGGGCGCAACCCGTAAGCGCCATTCACGATGCCGCCGTAGTCACCACTGCCGCCGAGAACGCGCCAAACGTTAGCAATACCACCAAGGAAGCTGGAAGGCGACAAGGACCACCACCAAGTATCCGTAGCATTTTCATGTAAAAATGTTGTAGTATTATTTATACCATAAGCATATCCTGCAAATGCTAGTTCATCTGCTGTTATTAATCCCACTTTTGAATTTATTTTACTTAGTTCTCCATTACATCTTAAACTAGGGCCAGTGCCTCCGGCTCTACCACTAGTACTTACTAATCTTTGAGTAGCACCATAATATGTATAATTTCTAGCATATCCTGAGCCATTAACATCACTATCACCAAAAGGATTATAACTTGTATCTGTTACATTTGTTTTATCATTACACCATACAGTATCATCTATTACACTTTCATATGTTTTTAAATTGTTTGTATACCAAGCCTCTAAATTAGTTAGTATTGTACTATTATTTGTATTTGCATGTGTAGCTTGATATGTACCAGAACCTGGTGTTCCATACATAAATCCTACATAAGCATTATCATTATAGTTTGTATTAAATGCACTTGTATATGTAGTATCAGAATATCTAGCAAATGCTGCACTAGCACTATTATTTGCAGCATCACAAGGATTAGCAACTCCTGTTGCATTGTCATTATGTAAGATAAGTTTTACAGAGCCATCTCCACCAACTCTTACTATTCTCCAGCATTTATTTGCAAACTGTACATAGTTATTTTTAACAGCACCTCTAAAGTAATACGACGTACCATAATCATCTTCTGCAGATGCAAGTAATGCTTCATCAGCAGTAGACATTGCTGCTCCTGGTGTAGTTATTGGTGCCTTAACTTCATTATTAGCTAGTATAGTTTCTGCAAAAGTTGGTTTACCTGGCTCTGTAACAATAACTACTTGACTAGTATATGTCATACCTGCTGCTTGTTCTTTAGTAGTATCATAATCTATCCATAGTCTTAAATCAAATTCTTTGCTTTCTTTAGATTTTAATCCTACTTCTTTAACAATATATCCATTATGTTTATTATCAAGTACTTTAGTATTTTGGGTTCCAATTATAAGTGACGTACCATCAGTTGAGCCTTTAGTAGATACATTTGCTTTCATATATTTGCTAAGAATATAATTAGCTGTTCCTTCTTTTAAAGGATCTATTGTAATATATGCTTTTACGTAATTATTACAATTATTAGTAATTTTAAATGTAAATGGTGTCTTTTTTATTCCATCTTCATCTTTTATTGGAAATTCATTTGTTAAGTTTATCGCACTATTTTCTTCAGTTAAAGTTGAAGTAAAACATGATAAGGCAGTTACCGTATTATTATCAGTTTGTCTTAAATATAATACAAAAAAAGCATAAGAAACACTTATTATACATATAACAGTGACTAATAAACTTATATATATTTTTCTTTTATTAATATTCTTTTCTAATTCTTCCATATTAAGCACCTATCCTCTAAATTAAATTATAAAATAATATAAAGTTTTTTTCAACATAAAAACCACCTATTCGTGGTTTTCTTTTGCTTTTTTGACTAAGGCATTAATCTTTCTAAAGTGATGATTAATACCAGATTTAGTTATTGATTTATTAGTCTCCATTGTAATAATCTCTGCTAGTTCTCCTAAACTAGTATCTGGATATTTCTTCTTATATTCTATTATTTCTTTGCTTCTATCATCTAATAGCATTAATAAATCATTATCTTCTAAATATTTAATATTATCTAATACAGTTTTACTAGATTTTAAAGTTCTTTCAACATTAGCCTGCTCACAATTATTTAATCTATTAACCATATTCTTATGGTCCTTATATATTCTAATATCTTCAAAATAAAATAACGCATTAAATGCTCCTAAATACTTAATAAAATCAGAAATATTCTCACTAGATTTAACATATACCATGTACTCCCTATCTCTTTTTAACACTTTACTTTTAATCTTTAAACTATTAAGTAAATCATCTATTAATTTAGCATCTTCTTCTTCTTTTACTAAAAACTCTAAATGATATTGATTCTTCTTAGGATCATTAATACTTCCACAAGCAAGAAACATTCCTTTTAGAAAAGCCTTCTTCTCTTCATCACTAGATGTACTTATCTCTTTAAATATATTATCTATATCCTTATAAATTAAATCTAACTTCTCTTTAACCTCTAAAATATAAAGATTTCTTGCTTTAAATCTTTTCATAGTTCTTGTTGTTAGTTTAATTAATACATTATAGTTAGTTTTTAATAACTTAAATATCCATCTTGCTACTGAAGCATTAACAACCATAACTGTCATCTTATCCTCTTCTAAAGTAGCATTAAACTTTAAATAAGTACATAGAGATGTTAAATCCTCAATATTATTATTTTCTTCTTTAGTAATTTCTTCTTTTATCTGAGTAGTAAACGTCACTTATTATCACTCCTCATTAAATAAGAGAATATCAAATAAGCCGTCTTCAAAGCATCATGTCTTATAATATTATCTTCTAAAGTAAAAATATCATCAGAAATAAGTAAAGTACCCATCTCTTTAACTTTTTTCGTATCTAACTTAACCTGATCCTTCTGCTCTTTAGTCATATATGTTTTAAGTTCTTTACGAGGAAGTTTAGCATTATTTGCTATAACTGCATCTACTCTAACATATTTCTCTAATACTTTTAAATGATCAGATACCCCAAAATTATCTGTTTCTCCTGGCTGAGTAAATAAATTACAAACATACATAGTTTTTGCTTTACTATTATTTATTCTCTCAGCAACTGATGGAATAATCAAATGAGGAAGAACACTCGTATATAAAGAACCAGGACTAAATATTATAAGATCAGCTTCATCTATCGCTGTAAATACCTTTTTATTTACTTTAATCTTTTTATTATAAGTAAGTTCTTTAATCGGTTCACCATTCTTAGTTATCTGTTCTTCACCAACAATCTTTTTACCATCATCATAATGCCCTACTATTTCAATAACATCATCACTAATTGGTAAAATAGTTCCTTTAATATCTAATAAATTACATAACACTTCAACAGCATCAGTTAAATTTCCTTTAATATCATACATTGCTGCTAATAAAAAGTTTTTTACTGCATGATTTTCTAAACTACCATTTTTAAATCTATATTTAAGTAGTTTCTTAACATCTTCATTAGTATTAGCCATACTAGTCATAACAGTACCAATGTCCCCTATTGCAGGAATATTTAATTCTTTCTTTAAAATACCAGTTGATGAACCATTATCACTTACAGAAATAATTGCCGTAACATTTACTGGAAATAGTTTTAATCCTTTTAAAATATGAGACAAACCAGTCCCACCGCCAAATACAACAACGTTTTTCATTTTTTCTTCACCTATTTGTATCATATAATAATATTATGTTTTTAGCAAGAAAATAAGCAAAAGTAAGCGTAAAATAAAGTGTTTATTTTAAAGTTTATGAAATCCATTTCTATAATTTTGTTGCTATCTACCTTACTTGTACTAGTAATAAAAAAATAGACACTCATTTTAAATGAGTGTTACCAACATTAAGAGGTGACATTCACTTGCAAAATCAAATGTTCCTCTTTTTTATTTTATGCAAGTTTTCTTGCTTACATACTAATAATAACATAATATTATGCTATTGTCAAAAATATATATTCTGTTTAAAGCATTATTAAAATTAATATAATAAAAAAAGTGGTATTATCTAGAATACCACCATTTACCTTTGTCTGGTAATTTAGCTACATCTTTAGAATCAATTAAATGTGCTAAGAAACTACTATATGATAAATAAGAATTTTTATCTCCATACCAACCTGTTGCTACCGAAAAGTGTAGATGTGCTCCCGTAGAGCAAGTCTCCCAAGCCCATGTGCCTCTACCACCACCAACAGTACCAACTACTGTATTAGAGTCTACTTTATCACCAATACTAACATTAATTGTTAATAAATGCATATATAAACTTGTATATTTCTTACCACCAATAGTATGCCATACATAAACCTGATTACCACCACAGCTAGCTTTTCTAATTATCTTACCAACTGTACCATTTGCTGTTGCATAAACCTTAGTTCCCTCTGCATTACCACCAATATCAGTACCACTATGGAATTTAGTTCCTTTACCAGTTAAAGGATTAATTCTATAACCAAAATAACTAGTAATAGTTCCCTTTACTAAAGGCTTTCTAAATGTTGTATCACCTTTAACAGATATACACTCATAAATATTTTGATTCTCCCCACAACCTAAATTAACATAATAATTTAAAAGTTCCTGTGTTGAATCAATTTCATCTTGAATATCCATAACTATATCAGAATACTCACTTAATTTATTTCCTAATTTATCAATATCACTTTCATAAGAAGCCACCTTATTATTAAGTTCTACTTCTTTATTTGCTAAATCTGCTTGTAACTGTTCATTATCACTTATTTTATCTTGCCATAAAGCAATCTGGTCTTTATTATAATCTATAACTTGTTTAATAATAGTATATCTATAAACAAAGTCAGCATAGCTCTCTGCTTTAAATATATAATCTAAATAAGCATTATCAGCACTATTTATTTGTTCAGAATTAAGCAAATTCTTAATATTTTCTTCCCCATCTTTAATATCTTTATTCAGTTTTTCAACCTGAACCTTTGCTTCTTCTATTTGCTTTCTTCCCTCAGTAATCTCATCTTTCGTTTTATTTAATGAATTAGTTGTAGCATTAATCTGACTTTGTGTCTGACTCTTAGCACTATTTTGTGCCTTCTTCTTAGCTTTTAAAGCCGCAATCTCCTTTCTAAGTTCAGCAATAGTATTAGCACTACTAGAAGCACTAACATTAATATATGGGACAAATAAAATAAACGCTATAATTAAAACTAATATTTTCTTTCTCATACTGTCAAATACTTTCTAACGGCTTTAACACTACCAAACATACCAACAACCGCACCAATAATTAATATAAATAAACTTGTTTTATATACAATAAGTTCTGGACTAGTTAACTTAATAATACTCAAAATATTACTTGTTCCTAGAGAAGATACTGCATTATAAATATATGTATAGCCAAATATTGTAACAAGAATTGGAATTATAGCACCTAGCACACCAATAAACAAACCTTCAAACAAGAATGGTAACTTAATAACTGTATTACTAGTTCCAACAAGTCTCATAATATCAATTTCATTTCTTCTTGAAAAAATAGTTATCTTAATAGTATTATTAATTAAGAAAGCCGTAACAAGAACAAGACCAACTACTAAACATATAGTACCAGTCTTAATCGCATCAAATATATTAATAAGTTCACCTACCATGCTCTCACTATACTTAACAATATCAACATTATCTAAATTTTTAATAGTAGTAACCGTCTCATTAATATCTCTTACATCCTTAACACTAACTATATATGAGTCCTGAAATGGATTATTAACATCAGTCCATGACTCCATCATCTTAGAAAACGAAGGATACTCACTAGCCATATTATTTTTTATATCATCTTTAGAAGTATACTTTACATCTGCTACATTGTCGATCTTACTAAGTGCATCTTTAGTTTTATTAAGTTCTTCTTTAGTCGTTTCTTTCTTCATAAAAACAACAATAGTAAGTTCTTTTTCAATATCTTTAGTTATATTATTTACATTATAAGATACTAAAACACCTAAGGATACTAGTATTAAAGTTATGATTGTACAAGTAATAGATGCCATACTTAAACTAAAATTACGAGCAATACTCTTACCAGCATTAGTAATACTTCTACCAATTATTCTAATTACTTTCATTTACCTTATAACTTCCTTTCAAGTAGTCTCCTTCAATAAGTCCATTAGAAACTACTACTACTCTCTTCTTCATCCTGTTAACAATCTCTTTATCATGTGTAGCCATTACAACAGTTGTCCCAAGTTCTTTATTAATATTTTCAATAACATCCATAATTTCTTTACTTGTCTCCGGATCTAAATTACCAGTTGGTTCATCACATAAAAGTAACTTAGGTTTATTAACAATTGCTCTAGCAATACAAACTCTTTGCTGCTCACCACCACTAAGTTGATGAGGAAAACTTCTCGTTTTATCTTTCAAGCCAACTTGTTTAAGCGCAGCAAGAACCATTGGTCTAATTTCTGATGCACTCATTCCATAACTCTCTAGTGGATATGCTACATTTTCATAAGCAGTAAGTTTTGGTAGTAATTTATAATCTTGAAATACAATACCAATCTTTCTTCTTAATTTATATGTTTTATTATTCTTAAGTCTAGATACATTTACTCCACCAACGTATACTGAACCTTTAGTAACTTTTTCTTCTCTATATAAAGTTTTAATAAGGGTACTTTTACCACTAGCAGTAGAACCAATTATAAAAACAAAATCGCCTTTTTTGATTTGTAAGTTAACCCCAGCAAGACCAGTAACACCATTTTTATATACTTTATAGACATCTTTTAATTCAATAAATTCCATTATATCTACTCCTTATATCACAAGTATATCATAAAAAAACCAATTACTTATAGGAAATAATTGGATTTTACACTTATTCTTTATTTTCTAGTTCTAAATTAACATTACTAATTGAAGCAAAACGCTTAGTAATTTTCTCTGTTGTTGTATGAATATCTTCAGCATCTTTACACACTGTATTTAAACTTCTAGATAACTTATCCCATCTATCACGGTAACGAGTAAATTCAGCTCCTAGCTTATTAAGTTCTTCATGAATAACTTTAGCATATTTATCTCTTTCCATATTTTTTAGAATCATTCCAATTGTTGTAAGAGTACTCATCAAAGTTGTTGGACTACAGATCCATACTTTAGATTTATATGAATATTCGATTAAGTCATTATGATATGCGTTTATCTCCGCAAATATTGCTTCAGCTGGTAAAAACATAATGGCCTCACTAGCAGTTTCACCAGGAATAATGTATTTACTTCTAATCGCATCAATATGTTTTTTAACATCAACTTTAAACGCCTTAGTGGCTGCATCTCTTACAGATTTATCCTGCTTAGTATCAGTCATAATTTGATAATGTTCAAGTGGAAACTTAGAGTCTATTGCTATCGTTCCTAAAGGTGCCGGTGCAAAAAGAATTGCATCAGCAATATAACCATTACTCATTGTATACTGAGTTCTATAAATCTTATCATTAACTCCAAAAACACTATCTAAAATATAGTTAAGGTTTGTCTCACCAAAGATACCTCTCGTCTTTTTATCAGTTAAAACACTTTGAAGAGAAATAATATCATTTGATAATCCATCTATCTTCTTCTGTGCTTCATCTATCTTACTAATTCTTTCTAATATTGAAGTAAACGTCTTATTAGTTTTCTCAAAATTAGTATCAAGTCTTTCATTAACTTTATTACTGATTAATTCCAATCTTCTTTCAATAACTTCATTAAGACCTTTAAAATCCTCTTCTATATTTTTACTAAAACTATATTTAAACTCACCTATTTCTTTAGTTAAATCAGTTTCAAACTTACCTAATCTAAATGTTATCTCTTCATTATTATTCTTTTTAGCAATAAGTACTATTAACAAAATAATAACTAAAGCTAGCATTCCAATAATTACATACTCCATCTTTATCACCCTGAAAACATTATATCATAAGTGCAAACAAATATTCACTTATTTTTATAAAATTTACACCATAATTTTATTACTTTGATTGGCATTTTAAAGTTTAGATTTTCAAACCTACGCAATTACCCTGTTTTCCTAGGATTAAATTGGAATTTGCACCTTTTTGCACCCACTTTTCTATTTTCGGTAAAATTTTCTACATTAGTTTATCAAAAAAAGCATGTATTTAAACATGCAAAACTTAAACTTTATCTATTTAGTAGAAAGTCAATAATATTTTTATGAATAATACCATTCTGTGAAAAATCAAATGTGTCACAAGAGATAACATATTTAGGATAGTTATCTTGTATATTCTTATAAACACCAAATTCTCTTTCTATTATATCATCACTTAAATGGAACGTAACTTGATAATATTCCTTTTCTTCAAATCTTGTTGCAATAAAATCTATTTCACCAGAATCTAAAGAACCAACTTTAACATCATAGCCGCGTGATATTAATTCATTAAAAACAATATTTTCCAGGTAAGCTCCCATTTGTCTTTTTCTCTCATTATTAATTATTTGTCCGAGTCCTAAATCAGTTAGATAATATTTATATTTTCCATTAAGAATTCTTTTTCCACGTACATCAAATCTATCAGCTTTATTTATGAGTAATGCTCTACACATATATTCTAAATAGTTATATACAGTCATTTTAGAAACATCAATATTTTCATTAAATAAATATTTAGTTAAACTATCAGCAGAAAATGTCTGAGATGGTGTTGTCATGATAAAAGTTAATATTTTATTAAATAAGTCAAGGTCTTTAATTTTAAATCTTTCAATGATATCTTTAACGACAATTGAATTATATACATCAGATAAATATGTTTTTATTTGCAATTCATCATTCATTAAAAATCTCTGAGGCATTCCACCCCAAATAATGTAATCATCAAAAGTTCTTTCTAATTCATATTTATCTTTATCTTTAATATCTTTAAGTTCACACACTTCATCAAATGTAAATGGATAAATTTTAAAGCTTACATATCTTCCAGCAATATGTGTTGCTAATTCTCCAGAAAGTAAATCACTATTAGATCCTGTAATAAATATTGAAATATTCTCATTATATTTAGCTTTAAGGGAATTTACGACTTTTTCCCATCTATCTACATTTTGAATCTCATCAAAAAATACATAATATTTATTCTTATTAATTAATTTTTTTTCAATAAAATCATTGAACTTCTTAGCATCGTTTATGTCTATATAATCTGTGAATTCAAAATTAATATATATTATCTGTTCATCTTTTACCCCGCTTTGTCTTAACTCATCCATTATTTGATTTAATATAACTGATTTACCGCATCTTCTAATTCCGGTTATTACTTTAATTAAATCTTGTTCATAAAATGGTCTAATTCTTTTTAAATACTTTTCTCTTTTTATCATATTATTCATCACCAATTACATTATAACTCTAGATATTTTAATTGTCAATTTTGTACACTGTACTATACAAAATTACCATTTTTACCATTTTTGTATAGTAGAATTATTTATTCTTATCTTTAGCTATATTAAGAATAATACCAACACTAGCCATAGTAACTAGTAAAGATGAACCACCATAAGATAGAAATGGTAAAGTAACTCCTGTTACGGGCACTAGCCCAATAACAACGCATATATTTAAAACAGCCTGAAGAATTAATGAGATAACTAACCCAAATGAAAGATATTTTCCAAATAAATCATTACATTCTAAGCTTACTTTAAGTGTATTGTAAAATAAAGTTAAAAACAAAAAAGCAATTACTAATATTCCAATAAAACCAAACTCCTCACTTATAATTGCAAAGATAAAATCTGTTTGAGGCTCTGGCAAGTAAAAATGTTTCTGAATAGAGTTACCAAAGCCTTTGCCAAAAAGACCTGATGGTCCAATTGCATATAAACTTTGGATAATCTGAAAGCCAGAACCCAAAGGATCACTCCAAGGATTTAAAAATGATAATATTCTTGCAAGCCTATATGGAGCTACTATAATAAGCCCAGCTATCCCACCAATACCAAGAACTCCCATTATACCAAAAAAAGTAAGTTTAGTATTTGTAATAAATAACATAAACATTAAACTAACAACAATAACCATACCTGTACCAAAATCAGGTTCTAACATGATTAGTCCAAAAAAGAGAAATATAACAAGTAAAATCGGCATTATTCCCTTCCTAAAAAATTTAACTTCCTTCTCATGATTAGATAAATATTTAGCAGTAAATATAATTAAAGCAAGCTTAGATAGTTCACTAGGCTGAAACCCAAAAGCACCGATCCCAAACCAACTTCTAGAACCATTTCTAACTTGTCCTATTCCTGGGATTAATACAAGAACTAATAAAATTAAAGAAAGTAAAAGAATCTTACTAGCGTGTTTTTTATATAATTTATAATCAACTCTGCTTAATACATATATTCCGATTAAACCAACTAAAAAAAATAATCCCTGATGTTTAACATAATGAAAAGTATCACCAAACCTATAATCACTCCAAATGCTACTTGCTGAATAAATCATTAAAATACCAATGATCCCTAAAAAAAATGCAGATAAAAAAATTAGTAGGCTTTTTTTCACATAATCACCTACTAATATCTTATAACCAAACTCCGTAAATAATTCCAATCATTGCTAGGAATAAACCTACTACCCAAAATAATTTAACGATATCTGTCTCTTCCCAGCCTAGTTCCTCAAAATGATGATGGAGTGGTGCTTTTAAGAACACTTTTTTATGGAACTTTCTAATTGCTATAATTTGAATCGCACTTGATAAAGTTTCAACAACAAATACACCACCAATTAAAAGTAATGAAAGTTCATGCTTCGTTAAAATTGCAATTGTTGCAAGTGCTCCACCTAACGCAAGAGAACCAGTATCACCCATAAACACCTTAGCTGGATGTGTATTAAACACTAAGAAACCTAAAATTGCTCCACACAAAACAAATGCAAATATTGCTATTTCTTGATATCCACTAATCCATTTAGACCCCCAAGCAATAACACCATAAGCCATTATTGCAACGACGCTTAAGCCTCCAGCAAGTCCATCTAATCCATCAGATATATTAACCGCATTTGTCGTTCCAACAAGAACAAGTAAAATAAATAAACCAAACGCCCAACCTAGAGATACATTAATTCCAAGTGATGATATAACTAAATTAGAATCTCCACCGTTATTTCGATAAATAATATAGAACACTACTGCAATAACAGTTTGAAGTAAAAACTTAACTCCTATACTAAGCCCATTATTATTATGATATTTAACCTTAAGAAAATCATCAATAAATCCAAGTGCACCATATGCCAAAAATACAAATATCAAGATAATTAAATTAGAATTAAACTCAATACTACCTCTTAAATATAAAATAAGCATAATAAGTATCGTTGGAATAATAAAGATTAAACCACCAATAGTTGGTGTACCATCTTTCTTTAAATGCCTTTCATTTATAAGTTTACTAACACTTTGACCTACATGAAGTTTCTTTAGAAGTGGTATTAAAATAACCGCGGCAACTAAAGATAAAACAAAGCCAAGCATCAGTCCTAAAACGGATTTTGCTAATATTAACATTTCCTTCACCTCAAACCCATTATACTATTTTTATTTTTTTTAGTAAACAAATTTTACATTTTTGTGTTAATATAAAACATCCTTTACAATTAAATATATTATAAAGTCTTATATTCTTTGATAAGTTCTTCGTATTTTTTAGTGTAACTTGATTGCTGAACTTCACAAATATGTTTAGCTCCAAGCAAAAGCATTAATACACGTGACTGACCAATACCTCCACCTATTGTGTAAGGGAGTGCCCCTTCAATAAGCATTTTATGAAATGGATAGTCCAATCTTTCTTCAGCATCTGCTTTTTTTAGCTGACTTACCAAAGACTTTTCATCTACCCTAATACCCATAGATGTTATCTCAATTTCTTTATCAAGAACTTTATCCCAAATAAGTAAATCTCCATCTAATGCCCAATCGTCATAATCAGGACTTCTTAAATCATGAACTGAACCATCTTTAAGTTTATCCCCAATTTGCATAATAAAGACTGCACCATATTTTTTCGTAATTAATCTTTCTCTTTCTTTAGCACTCTTATCTGGATGTAATGAAAGTAATTCACTACTTGTTATAAAAGTTACTGTCTTTGGAAGTTCTAAAGCTAGAAACGGATACTTCTTTTTTAATAAAATACTTGTTTGTCTTAAAGCTTTATAAATAGATCTTACTGTCATCTTTAAATAATCAATAGTTCTATCTGTTTTAAGAATTACCTTTTCCCAGTCCCACTGCTCAACATACATTGAGTGAACATCATCAAGTTCTTCTTCCTTTCTAATTGCTTTCATATCCGTATAAAGGCCAGTATGAACTTCAAAACCATATTTACCTAAAGCATATCTTTTCCATTTAGCTAAAGAGTGCACTATTTCAAAATACTCCTCATCTCTTTTAAAACCTACAGCAGTCTCTACCCCAGATAAATCATCCTGAAGTCCAGAATCCTTTCTTACGAATAATGGACTACCTACTTTTGTAAGTGATAGTCTTTTTTCTAGTTGTTTTTCAAATATTTTCTTTGTATCATCAATCATTTTAATTTTTTCTAATAAACTAATTTCTTTTTTCATTTTTTATCCTTCTTTCTCATTTTTTTAAGATACTTGTAGGACATATCTTTTTTATCTCACTTTCTTTTTTATACTTTGTAAAAATTCTTCTTTAGTAAACGTTGCTTCTTCCTTTAAACCAGTGCTTGCATAATATGCTGGTCTTTCTTCAAGTGATTCACCCTTAAGTAACTCATCTACCATGATATAACTAACCGGCAAACATGCACCCATAAAAATACGTGTTTTCTCTTCTATATCAAGCAAATGTGCTTCATCCCTTTTTACAAGACTAACTTCCGGTATACATTCTGTTACTTTATCAAATGTATAATGCTTTCTTAAAATCAAACTTTCAATAAAACGACAAAAGCGCTTACTATAATCTTGAAGAGTACTTACTTTTAAAGCATCTTCATCATACATTTTTTGATGCTCACTACCTTTTTTCTCAATATAAGATAAATATTTTTCAAATGTGTCATCCTTCATACCATAAGTTTTAATAAATAACTCAAGTATATAAGGTAGTTCATACTCCTCAAATAAATCTCTTATATATAAGTACCAAATACTTCCTAAAGCTTCATCAGTTAGAAATGGATACATCTTATAAATTTCATATATACCTTTAATTGTATCTTTATCTACTAAAACACTATAAGGTCCCCCAAAACTTTGAAATTGTCTTATAAAAAGTTTATAAGTATCTATATCTAAGTAAGCATCTCCTAAAACCTCAATTAAATATTTAGTTCTTGCAAGTCTATCACTTTCTTTAAATATTTCTTTTTTAAACATATCATCATTCATTTTAAGATAATCACTTAATAAGAATTTTTCTTTTTCTTCTTTAGTAAAATACTTCATAATGTCACCTCTTTTCTATATAAAAATACCCGTATCATCCTACAAATAAGGACGAATACGGGTATCCGCGGTGCCACCTTAATTTATTACTATATATACATATATTTATTAGTAATCTCTTTTTTCAGTTCCAACAAACCTAGCAATAAGATAACGGATTGCTTCCCGAACTAGTCTACTAAGCACAAGCCTTTCGGTAGTTTGCTCAAAGGTGTTCTTTCACAAAAACCTTATAATCAGTTTCCACTATACCTGACTCACTAGTATAAGAGTTAATGTTACTTTTCCTCTTCAACGCACATTCATAGTACCACATTTGTTCGTGTTTGTCAAATTCACCTATTCTTCTAAGTACAACTTTACAATTCCAGTTTCTTTTACCCATCTGTTTTCCGGTTCCTGATAACCCACCTTTGTACCAGTACCAGCATACTCAATTTTAAAACCTTTAAGCATTTTTTTAGCACTATCTAAATCCATACCAACTACACTTGGAACATATTTATACTTCTCATCAAGCCATGTATATTCTCTTGTTTTATCACTAGGCGTAGCCTCATATCCCATAATGTCAATCAAACTTAATAGAACATTTTTTGCAATAGGTGCCGCAACTGTTCCACCATACTGAGTAACACCCTTTGGATTATTAACAGCAACATACACCACATAATCAGGTTTATCCGCAGGAAATATTCCAATAAAAGATAAAATATAATTACCGACCATATATCTACCATTACTTACTTTTTGGGCTGTACCAGTTTTCCCACCAACCCTATAATTTTCAATATAAGCATTCTTACCAGTACCATTAGCAACAACACTTTCTAAAGCATACCTAACAAGATTTGAAGTTTCCTCACTAATAACTTGCCTAACAAGCTTCGGCTTATTTAAAACTATCATCTCATTAGTTTCACTTTCACTAATACTTCTAACAATATAAGGAGTATAAAGATTTCCCCCATTAACAGCAGCACTAACTCCTCTTATTTGCTGAATTGGCGTAACACTTATTCCTTGACCAAAAGAAGTCGTCGCAGTTTCAACTGGTCCCATCTTATCTAAACTAAACATAATACCCTTTGCTTCTCCATTAAGATCTATACCTGTTTTTTCACCAAAACCGAATTTATTTAAATAATCATATAAAAGTTCAGTCCCAAGCCTTTGTCCAAGCACAACAAACCCTGGATTGCAAGAGTTTTCAACCACATTTAAAAAAGTCTCTGCTCCATGTCCTCCAGCCTTCCAACATTTTATTTTTGCATTTTCAACAGATATACTTCCACCATCATAATATGTATCAGTAAACAAATTAACTTTTCCTTCATTTATCGCACTAGCAAGAGTAATTATCTTAAAAGTACTACCGGGTTCATAACTCATCCAAATTGGTAAATTACGATTAATTGCTTCTATATCATAACTCTGATAATTATTAGGATCAAAATTAGGCCTACTACTCATTGCAATAATCTCCCCTGTATTGGGATTCATAACCATAATAAGTGCATTTTCTGGATTATACTTTGTAACAACATTATCAAGTTCTCTTTCAATAGCTTCCTGCACTCTAACATCTATCGTAAGAGCAATATTATTTCCACTAACAGGTTTATCATAAACCTCACTCATATTTAACCTTAAACCCTTGCCATCCGAATAATACTTAATACCACCATCCGTACCTTTTAAGTATTTGTCATATAGTAACTCAATACCACTTAACCCTTGATTATCAATACCAACATAACCAATAACATGTGAAAGCATTTCTTTATAAGGATAATATCTTTTAGATTCTTTAAGTAAATATACTCCATCATAATTAAGAACACGTATCTTTTCAGCAACATCATAAGATAATCTTCTTCCTTCAGGATGAATTCTTTCAATAGAAGTATGTTTAGTTAAATGTGAATATATATTTAAATAATCTGTATTAAGAATACTTGCAAGATTTTTAGCAACTTCTTCTTTATTTTTAATCTGTACAGGAACTACAACTAGACTTGTAGTTGTAATATTATCAGCAAGCACAACACCATTACGGTCAGTAATCTTTCCCCGATCTGCTAATATAGGAAGATTTCTACTCCAAAGACTATTAGCAAGCTCATCAAGCCTATTCTGACTAAAGACTTCAATATAAAAAATACGAATAATAATTACTAAAAAAATAAAAAATATTAATACTCCAACAATTTTTATTCTTTTCTGTACCACATAATGAAACATATAATCACCCATAAATTTTATGCAAATAAAAACCTAAGTATTATTTCTTAGGCTCCTCATCTAAAATATCAACAATTTCATTTAAAGCTTCTATAGTCTTTTTATACTCTATTTTTTGCGGATAAACTAACTTACTTTGGTAATCCATAAAAACATTTTTTAGTGTGTCACTACTTTCAAGTATTTCCAATGTTTCTCTAAATAAGTTTATATCATAAGTAGTATTTCTTTTATTAAATGTATTTATTACAGCTCTTTTTAAAACACCGTTATCAATCTCATCTTTATGATTATCAATTAACATATATAAATCATAAAAATCTTTAGCTCTTGTTGTAGTAATGTTTTTACTAATAATACTTTCAAATTTTTCAGCTATTATTGTTTCGATTGTATAAGCCATAATATTAATTTTTTTATCTTCAAATATTGAACTATATTTATATTTTATTTCTCTTGGAGTAATAATATCTCCAGTAGTAATTTCTATAAAGAAATTGGTTCTTATCTTATAAAAAGTACCTTTTATATTAAGTCTAAACCCACCATATTCATCAGTAATTCGAATATCTTTAATCGAAACTAGTTCAAAATAAACATTATCTTTAATATCTATAGATAATATCTCTTTAAAAATTTCTTCTACCATTTCTATTGTTAAAGGAAGTCCTTTTAAAGTTGCATCTATATCTTTGGTAGTTCTTAAATCATTACCAATTATTGATGATAATAAAACACCTCCTTTTAAGATAATATTATCTTTATATTCACTTTTTTCTAACCTCATAAGGACATGTTCAAAAAAGAACATTTGATGAAAATGGTGAGATAGATTAATATTACCATTTGCTTTTTTCTTAATTATTGCATTTAATTTGTCAGAATTCATTTATAACAAAACCTCCATTAATTCTACGACTTCTTTCTCTACATTTAATTTTTTTGCATACTTAATTAATTTTAAAATATTTTTATCTTTACTATTTGCATATTCTTTTAATGCTTTAGAATATAATTCTTTATCCATTTCATCTTTATCTCTAATAACGTCACAGATGGTTCTTTCAAGATCATAACATTTTACTGTCAAATTATTGATTGTTTTAATTTCAATAATTCCTAACTCGAAAATATCATTTTTTACATAGTGTAAATCAACTGAGCTATCATTTAGTAGTCTTCCGCTATAATTATAAGGAACTGTGACATCAAGGATTTGAGGAATTCTATCAGACAAATTATGTAAATACAAAGCTGTTGCATGTGAATAGCAAATATTTTTAGAAGCATTTGATAATACATATAAGTTATCATCTGGATAATCACTTAATTTATAAATACCGTTTACTACTCTTTCTAATTGCTTTGCATTAACTAAATTACATAAGAAAGTACTATTAATATTTAATCTACTGGCTTCTTTGGATGTGATATAACCAGAGTTTTCTTCTGCAAATCTTAAAATTTTTCCATAATTATCCATTTTTATCATTTCCTTTTCATAGGAAAATAATAACATTTTTCCTATGTTTTGTCAATAAAACACATTATAATTTGTTGCTTTCTAACGCATTTTTAAAAATATTTGCGTTAGAAAGCAACATTATTTAACTAAACTTAAAAAGCTCAAATTAGTCTTTGGGCTTTAGAAACAACATTAATATAAAGGAAAATACCACTGCTGCCACAACACCTGTACTAACTTCTGCTAACATTCCACTAAATAGTCCAACAAAACCATCTTTCATAAAACCCTTATATGCACCATTTGTAAGTGAATTACCAAACGATACTATTGGTAAGTTAGCTCCTACTCCTACAACGCTTGCTATCTTATCATATATACCAAATATACTAAGAATAGCTCCAACTACAACAAACATACTTGTTATATGACCAAAGGTAAGCTTACTATTATCAAAAATGATCTCTCCAATTAAACAGATAATGCCACAAAATAGAAATGAATATACAAGCATCATCTTACCACCTCAATCTCTAATGCATGTGTTACTGAAGGAATACTCATCTTTTGATTAACTAGTAAAGGACTATGAAGTGAACCAGTTGCTAGTAAAAGAATTTTTTTATATTTCTTATTATGCACTATATTATTAAATAAAAATAAAGGAAGAACAGTTGGTCCACTTGCTCCAGAACAATCTATTTTTTTATAAAAATTTTCTCCAGCATCCATATATTTTTTTAAATTATATCCCTCACTTTTCAGCACTCTTTTAAAAATTTTACTTCCACATGCCCCTAAGTCACCAGTTAATATCAAATCATAATCTTCTTCACTTTTACATCTATTTTTTAAATGTTCTTTAAAAGTAGCAATTGCACTTATTGCCATAACGCCACCCATATTAAAAGCATCTTTTACATAAGAATCTTTAACCTTACCTAAAGTAGCACTAATTATTTTTATCTTACCAGAAGTATTATTTAAACTAACCCCAACTGCTCCAGTTGCTGTAAAAGTACTTCTTTTTGGTTTTACAGCACCATACTCAATGGGAAATCTAAACTGTTTTTCGGCAGATAAATTATGACTACTAGTAATATAGACACCTCTTTTTACTCCCTTACTTTGAATCATATTTGCTATACTTATTACACCAGAAGCAAAACTTGCACAAGCATTATAGACCCCAAGAAAAGGAATATCTTCTTCTTCAGCCATTAAGTTAGATACTATCAGTTGATCCATTAAATCACTAGCACAAACCACATCAATTTTAGAAGATTTAAAATAATTAAGAACAAACTTTTGCATTCTAACTTCAGCTTTCTCAATAGTTTTTTCATTAAAATAATAATCACTTAATGCTAAATTATATTTTTTTAAATTACCATCACTTTTTTCTTTAGGACCAATTATACTATACCAATCATCTATATAAATATTTTTATAATTAAACATTAATTATCACCTTTATAATTCCACATATAAACCCACTTAATATGCCATATAATAATACACTACCAGCAAGTTTAAAAAAGTTGGCTCCTATACCAGTTATTAAACCATCCTTTTTATAATCTAAAGCACTACTCATTATGGAGTGAGCAAAACCCGTTATAGGTATAACAATACCACATCTAAATTTAGAAACAACGTCATCAAAAAATCCTAAACCAGTACACAAACAAGATAAAAATATCATAATAATAAGAACATAACTAACTGCTTCACTTACCGGTAAGTAATAATAATTTGTACATATCATTTTAATACCTTCACCAAGAAAACCAATTAATCCACCAATAGTAAAGGAATTGATGTAGTTAATTAATTTTTTATCTTTAACAGTACATTCATCCACTACTTTTAAATAATTTTTCCTATTCATCATAATCACATTCATATTATGAGAACTAAATTAACAAATTATGCAGCTATATACTCTTTTATTTTTTTCTTACTTTTATTTTCTATTCTTGATACTTTAACTTGACTTATACCAAGAACTTCTGCAGTTTCCATTTGTGTTAAATCTTCAAAATATCTGATTTTAATAACTTGTTGTTCTAAATCATCTAAACTATCAATACTATCACTAACTACCATACTAGTTATATAATCTCTGCTCTCACCTACACACTCTTTTATAGGTAAACGATCACCATTTAAAGTTTGATATTCATCATCTAAACTCATCATCTTACTTGTTAGTGATATTACTTCCGCATAAAGATTAGAATCTATTTCTAGGTATGAACATATTTCACTACTACTAGGCATTCTTCCTATTTTATTAGCAAGCATCATCTTAGCTTCTTCAATTCTTTTATATAATTTTAAATATGCTTTATTAAGCTTAATATCTCTGCTTTTATTAGCTAAATCATACATTTCACCAAAAATATATTTATAAGCATAATTCATAAAAGGAACAGGAGATGTTTCATCATAATTTCGATATGCCTTTATTAAACCAATACACCCAGCCTGATATAAATCATCAAGTTCTACATTATAAAACTTTCTAGCTATTTTATATATTAGCTTCTCATATTTCAATGTGAGGCTATATTCATCCATTAGATCACCTATATTTTAATTAATTTTATCGCACTTAGTTCATCTTCTGTAACTAAAGCATTTTCAAATTTAATACAAGTATTACATATTATACCTTCACCTAGATTCTTTCTTACTGCATTAATTCCCTCTAATAGAGACTCTTTCCCCTTATTATCTATAACCCTAACATTACCTAAATTATAGACAATATACTTAATTCCTTGATTACCTATAACGGGAAGTAAATAATCATTTAGACACTTATATGTAACCCTAGTTAAGTTACCACAAGGCCTTACAAATAATATTCCCTTTCGGTATTCCATATTTATTTTTAACATACTCATCTCCTATTCTAATATAAATACAAATAGTTTTTATTTATACCCTTTCGTCAAAATATACCTATTTTTTCCTATTAAAAACAAATTAATTAAACATAATAATATTATTATTAGTTTATATACTTTATAATTACACTCTCTGCATACTTCACACTTAGTTTTCTCACATTTATTATTAAGAACTTCTACTTTATTATCATTTTTATTTTCTTTAGAACTCTTATTGTTTAAAACCTTATAAATTATCTTTTCTTCAATAATAGGTTCCTTAACTAAAACATTAGGTATATTATTACTTCCAAAATTAACATCTAAATTAGGCTTATTATTACTATCAATATTAACTTCCACGTTATGCTTTTTATCATTAACATAAAACTCATAAATTCCATTTTTACTTAGATCAATATTTGAATTACTAACCTCAACATTACCTTTAACTAAATTTAAAATATCTTCTTTACTTTTAATAACATCAATTACCTCATATTTAGTTCTTTCATAATAATCATATGTTATGATATAATCTTCAAGTTCTAATTCATAACCATCTTTTGCCACCTCACTATATAAACCACTCTTAATAACATTTTCTCTTCTGCAACCATAATAATAAACATCATTATAAAAATAACTAATAGCCTCCCGATTAGAAAATGAAAACTTCAAACTATTTAATAACCTATCATACTCTTCATCACTAATTACCTCAATTAAAGTATTACTTACTCCTTTTTTCACATAAAAATTATTCAAATAAATATCCGCAAAAGGTACAGTATAACCAACTGGCGAAAAGAATAAAGTAAAATTTTCATAGTCAGTTTCAATGCTTCCATCATATATAACATTAATAGATAAACCTTTAAAATCATAAATATCCATTAAATCAATTATTAAGTATGATTTTTTACCCGAAAAACTATCATAAACATTATCTAATTTCTTGTAATTTATCTTCTTTCCATAACTAAAAACTTCCATACTAATAATATCTTTTGACATATTATAATCATACAAAAATATATATCTTACTTTTTTATAATCACTTTCTCTTAAATTAATAACTGGAATATACTCCGGACTATAATCACTATAATAATTTCTCTCAACTTTATAATCGTCTTTAATTATCTCTCCATCACAAAGATAATCCTCAACATAATCATATGTTATTTCCTTTTTAACATTATGATATAACTTAATCTCCTTTCTTTTTAAAGTATCACTTTCTTCATAATACTTATCAGTTCTTTCTTTAAAACCATAATCAGTATAGTAAGAACTACCAAAAACTTTAAATGGCATAAGTAGAACTAACATTAAAATAATTTTTTTCATCTTACCCTCCTATTAGTTATTGTTGTAAGAACATCCATAATTTCCTTTTTTTATTTCACTTTTTTCATGGTACTAGACTTTTTATCATATTTGTTATATAATGATTAACAGAAAAAAAGCTTTTCTTTTTATTTTTTTACGAGGAGGAATTATATGAATAATAACGAGAAAGTTACGACTATTTTTGCCTTGGGCGGCCTTGGCGAAGTCGGAAAAAACATGTACGTAGTTCAGCATGAAGATGAAATAATCATAATTGATGCTGGAGTAATGTTTCCAGAAAGTGAACTACTAGGAATAGATTATGTCATTCAAGATGTAACATATCTAAAACAAAATGAAGATAAAATAAAAGCATTATTTATCACTCACGGACACGAAGATCATATTGGTGGTATTACATTCTTACTTCAAAATATTAATATACCAGTTATATATGCGCCTAGAATTGCTTGTGATTTAATTAAAAATAAGTTTTATGATCGAAATATTGGTTATAAAAATCTAGAAGTATATGATAAAGACAGTGTATTTAAATATAAATATTTTGAAATATCTTTTGTAACAACAACGCACTCTATCCCAGATAGTTTTGCAATTGTAATTAGGACCCCAAATGGTATCATTTTTGAAACAGGTGACTTTAAATTTGATTTAACACCAATTGGTCCAATGGCTGATATTCATAAAATGGCTGCATTAGGTAGTGAGGGTGTTAAGCTATTACTAAGTGATAGTACAAACGCTTTAAGCCCAGGATTTTCAGCAAGTGAATCTTGCGTAGATGAAGCACTAAGTGATGTATTTGCTCGTCATAATTCAAGAATAATCTTAGCAACATTTGCTTCTAACATTTATCGTATTAAGCACATTGTTGAAACTTGCCGTAAGAATAACCGTAAAATTGTTACATTCGGTCGCTCTATGGAAACCGCAAAAGAGATTGCTTTAAAAAATAATCTTATAACAGATAAAACCATATTTATTGAAGCAAGCGAAGCAAAAAATTTAAAAAAACATGAAATATGTATCTTATGTACTGGTTCTCAAGGTGAACCACTTGCTGCCCTATCAAGAATAGCAAATGGTACGCATAAACAAATTGAACTTATGCCAGATGACATTGTAGTATTTTCTTCATCACCTATTCCAGGAAATCGTGCATCAATTAACCGAATAATCAATAAACTATACTTAAAAGGTGTAAAAGTCTATACAAATACAGAACTATCTGATATTCATACATCTGGTCATGCTAAACAAGAAGAACAAAAATGGATGCTTAGAATTATCAAACCAGAGTACTTTATGCCAATGCATGGTGAATATCGTATGCTTAAAACTCATGGAGATTTAGCAATTGACTGTGGTATTCCAAAAGAAAATATCTTCATTTGTAAAAATGGTGATACTGTTGAACTTACTAAAGATGGTGCGAGACTTGGAAAGAGAGTTCAAGCAGGTGATGTATATGTTGATGGCTCAAGAATTGGTGACATTGGTTCAGTTGTAATTAAAGATCGTAAACTTATGAGTCAAGATGGTATCCTAGTAACCATTCTAAACATAAACCCAATAACTAGAGAACTTCTAATAAAACCAAACATTACAACAAGAGGTTTTGTCCTAGTAAACGAAAATACTGGTTTAATTAATAAAATTGAAAATAAAGTTACCGAAATTGTAAATCGTACAATTAAAAATTCATACAATTACATAGATCTTAAAAATCAAATCATTCTAGAACTTAACCCATTTATAAATGAACTTACGGGACGTAGACCAATAATCTTACCAGTAATTATGGAAGTAAAAGACAACTAAGTCTTTTTTCTTTTAACCAAAAATACACACTTTGAATAAAATAAAATATGATAAAGTTTTTTAGTGAAATAAATCCAATTATTGCTGCCTTTATTATGGGGCTTGTAACATTTACTATTACATCACTTGGTGCTGCAACTATTTTTCTATTTAAAAAAATCAATCAAAATATAATGGATAAATTACTAAGCCTATCTGCTGGCATCATGTTATCTTCTTCAATATTTTCCTTAGTTGTCCCCGCAATAGACCATGCAAAAACGCTTGAATTAACTCCGTGGATAATATGCTCAGTCGGAATAACACTTGGTGCTCTACTACTCTACATTACAGACAAAATAGAAGAAAAACAAAAAAATAAAAAAATTGACAAACTACTTTTATCAATCACAATTCACAACATACCAGAAGGTGCTGCTATAGGTGTAGCCTTTGGAGCCTTAGCACTTAATAATAGTCCAGAATCAGTAATGAAAGCTTTAACCCTAGCAATCGGTATTGGAATCCAAAACTTCCCAGAAGGCCTAGCTATATCATTTCCAATGCTAAAAAAAGGTAAAACTAAACTTAAATCATTCCTAATTGGTAGTTTAAGTGCTATCGTTGAACCCATAGCAGCTATTCTTGGAGCTCTTCTAGTAATCAAAATGCAGTTTATCTTACCACTACTACTATCAGTAGCTGGTGGTGCAATGCTTTACGTAATTATAGTTGAGCTTATTCCAGAAAGCATGGCAAACAAGAAAAAAGAGCTCATGGCTCTTTACACAATAATTGGTTTTATAATAATGATGATATTAGATATTTCCCTAGGGTAATATCTTTTATTCACTTAAAGCGCTAATCTTTCTCTTATAATCATCTATTTTATCACTTAACTCTCTATTATTTCTTTCTAATTCATCAACTTGACTTTCTAACTCGCTAATCTTCTTTTTATAATCATATATATCTTGATTATTTATTTCTTTTTCTTCATCTTTTTGCTTAGTTTCACTATTCTTTTTTATTGTGCTAATATTTTTTTCACTAGAAGTAACAACAATTCTAACTCCATCATATAACATATAATTATAAACAACCTTATTTTTCAAATCCTTAACAAAAACATCAAAAATATCACTAAAACTAAATGAATCATCACTTTGTAAAACAGATAAATAAAGTTTACTACCATCTAACTTAACATCATAACTAGTTCTATACTTACTATTAACAACTTTAACATTAACCTCATCACTTAAACTATCATCAACTTCATAAGACACATTATAATAATTAAGAACATCACTGTCCAAATACATTTTACCATTATAACCATAAGAATAATTATTACTTATTAACAAATCTGCACTCTCTTCATTATGATACGTATACTTAGAACACTCAATAACAAATAAACCACCCGCTACACCTATAAACGCTAAGGAAGCTATAATTGTTATAAGCATTCTTTTAAAACACTGACTTCTATCAAAAATAAAATTATAAATAAACTCTAAAGCAATCTCATTAAGCATAATAACACTTACTAAACCTATAAAAATGCTAAAAAAGAAAACTCCTCTAAACATAAAATAGATTAAAATAATAAGTGCAAACATAAAAAATATAAATAAGAAAATAAGTGGTATTGCTCCAATTAAGAAAAACATTTTTATAAAAAACATCACAATGCTTACTAAAGCATCAAATATTGAATATCTTTGTTTAGTTTTAGTACTATTAATACCTTGCACTTCATTTGCATGTGCACTTTCCTTATCCTCTTTCACATTATAAGTTAAACCAGCATCTTTTTTATCTAAAAAACCAATCTTAAATACATAAGCAAGTACAAATAACTTTAAACTATAATATAAAATATTAATAATTAGATTAAAAAAACTATAACAAAAATTAAGTACTTTACCATCCATAAATGAATTAAAGAAATTATATAATCCCCCTTTTAAAGCATCAAAAGGATACTTACATAAACATAGAAATAAATAAACAACAAACATTATAATTAAACATTTAAGAATATCTTTAAATGTACTTCCAGTAAAATAATGATAAGTTTTTTCAATAAATTCCTCAACACTACTAGCTATATCACTTACCTTACTCTTCTTTTCTCCAGCAAACTCATTTAACTTAATTGTATCATTAGTAAGTTCTTCCAAAGTGCACCCAAATATCTTACATATTGCAAGAAGCTTATCCATCTCAGGATACGTCTGACCACTTTCCCACTTAGACACACTTTGTCTTGTAACATCTAACATATCAGCAAGTTCTTCTTGACTATACTTTTTCTCTTTTCTTAACTTTTGTAACTTTTCATTAAAATTCATTTTTTCACCTCACCGCCAATATACTATGAAACTCTGTTGCGTACTACCAAATTTAAGTAGAATTCTGTTACTTTTTAGTTGCACTTTCAAATATTTTCTTAAAATCAGCCGGTATTTCATCTTCAATAACTATATTTTTACTACTAACCGGATGCTTAAACTCTAAATAATAAGCATGTAGTCCTAATCTACCAATTGGATTCTTCTTAGCACCATATTTCTTATCTCCAATAATAGGATGACCTAAACTAGAAAAACAAACTCTAATCTGGTTACGTCTTCCAGTCTTAATTAATACATCCATTAAAGAATAAACTGATGACACTTTCAAACATTTATATTGAGTTATTGCAAGCTTACCTTTATCACTAACATATACCCTTAACGTCTTATCTTCACTTAAGTATTGCTTAACTTCACCTTCTCCATTTAACTTACCACATACAACAGCATAATATTTTCTTACAACCTTATCCCAGTTATCCTGCATAATATTTTTAACACGCTCACTTTTAGCAAATAATACTAAACCACTAGTATCTTTATCAAGCCTATGAACTACAAAAACTTTTTGATTTTTCTTATGCAAATAATCATAAACCTCACTATACAAAGTATTATAACTTTTACCATCACTTACTGTAAGAACTTTATCATCTTTTCTAACTACCAATAAATCTTTATCTTCATAAAGTATTTTCAATTTCTTCATAAACATCACGCTCATATTATAACATAATGTAATTTAAAAGCCATAAAAAAAGTGTACTTGATCAAATTGATGATTATAGTACACTACTACTTATTCCACTAAAAATTTTTGCCGTTTCCGTCACTTTTTTTTCAATGAAAATAATCCAACTTAAAAAGGATTACCGAAGTAACCCTTAAAATAAACTTAACTGACTAGATTCTGGCATATTATCTAAAACATGCATAGAACGCAGTTTTTCAACTAAAGTTTGACTGACTTTACCACGCAACTGGAAGTCTTCAACACTTATAAACTTACCATTTTCTCTTTCCTTAACAATTTGCTTAGCAACTGTTTCACCTAGCCCATCAACTGACGAAAATGGTGGTCTAATACTTGTTTCATCATAAACTCCCCATACACTTGCATTACTATCATATAAATCAATTGGTAAAAATTTAATACCTCTAGCACACGCCTCTAAACAAACCTTTAAACTTTCAAGTAAACCAAGTTCTTTATTAGTCGCTTCAAAACCCTTAGCTTGAATTTCCGTAATTCTTTTCTTTATTCCTTCATACCCAAGCGTCATTGTTTCAACATCAAAATCGGTTGCTTTACTAGTAAGCCATGACGCATAAAAATATACTGGCATATGAACCTTAAACCAAGCTATTCTAAACGCTGAAATAACATATGCTGCTGCATGCGCTTTCGGGAACATGTATTTAATTTTATGACAACTCTCAATGTACCAATCAGGAATATGATTATCAATCATTGTTTGTTTATGTTTTTCCCAAGTTTCCTTTTCCTTAGGTTTACTAGCTTTACCTTTACGAACAAACTCCATTATCTTAAATGCTTTAATAGGTTCAACTCCCTGTTGCATTAAATAAACCATAATATCATCACGGCATCCAATAGTTTCTTTAAATGGAACTTTAATATTGCCATTCTCATCTGGCGTACACAAATCTCTTGCGTTACCTAGCCATACATCTGTACCATGAGAAAGTCCTGCAATCTTAATAAGTTCCGCAAAAGTTGTTGGTTTAATTTCATCAACCATACCAATGGTAAAGTTAGTACCAAACTCTGGAATACCTAAAGTACCAGTGGGGCACATAATTTGTTCGTTTGTTACCCCTAGCGCTTTAGTACTAGAGAAAATACTCATCGTCTCTTTATCATCAAGTGGCACCTTACTAACATCCATCTTAGTTAAATCTTGAATCATTCTTAGCTGAGTTGGATCTGAGTGACCTAAAATATCTAACTTAAGCAAACACTCTTCAATTGAGTGATAACCAAAGTGTGTTGTTCTCCAAGCACTAGTTACATCATCTGCCGGATACTGAAATGGTGTAAAATCATAAACTTCCTTATAATCAGGAACAACAACGATACCACCTGGGTGCTGACCTGTAGTTCTTTTAACACCAGTACAACCAATAGCTAATCTTTCTATTTCAGCATTTCTTAAGATAATACCTTTGTCTTCAGCGTAACCTCTTACAAAACCAAATGCTGTTTTTTCTGCAACAGTACCAATCGTACCAGCACGATAAACATTATCAACACCAAATAGTACCTTAGTATATTCATGAGCACTTGCTTGATTTAAATCAGAAAAGTTCAAATCAATATCCGGTACCTTATCTGCATTAAAACCTAAGAATGTTGCAAATGGCATATCATGACCATCTTTATATAATTTCTCACCACATTCACAAATTCTATCTGGTAAATCAATTCCACATGAGTAATTTAAACTTAAATCATTTCCTTCTTCATCTTGGAAATAACTTCTTTTACACTTTAAGCACCTATAATGCGCTGCTAGTGGATTAACTTCAGTAATACCCATCATCGTAGCTACAAATGATGAACCTACTGAACCTCTTGATCCAACTAAGAACCCTTCATCATTAGAGTGTTTAACAAGTCTTTGAGCAATCAAATATATTGGATCGAATCCACCACCAATGATACCGCCTAGACTCTTCTTAACCTTTTTATCTAGTGCAGAATCACTCATTTCACCATCTTCTTCACTCCAGTGCTCTTTAACATAATCATGAACCATTTCTTTAACATAATCTACACCAGTATAAATACTTTTGTGTACCTCATCAAAAACAGTTCTTTCAAAAGATGGATCATCAGAACTCATTGTTGCACTAACTTTTTCTTTACAAATCTTATATACTATATCACCATATAATTCTTTACCAATTCTCTCTTCAATAATAATTGGAAGTTCCTGGCCATACCAACTAGTTGCTCTATCATAAACTAAATCAGTAACAACTCTTGGACAATCCAAATAAGTCTTACCATCATCAGCCTTAACTCTTGGAGAAAAAGGCGTTCCACCAGTATCTGGAATAACTTCAAACTCACTAACCAGATCAGCAATCTTATTAGTATTCTCAATAACAATTCTCTTAGCAACATCTTCACCTAAGAAACTAAAATCATCAAGCATCTCTTTAGTAGTTCTAAAATGCATAGAAGGTATCTCAGTTATACTACTCTTAGCAAGCGGATGTCTTCCGCCACCAGGAACCTTTTGATTAATAATAATCTCACGATAAATCTTATCTTCCCTAAAGAAATGATGAACATCACCAGTCGCTACCATTATCTTCCCCGTAGTTTCAACCGCATCAACTATCTTTTTAATATGATTAATAAGTTCAGCACTATTTCCAAAATCACCAGTTTGCAGCAAATGTCCATAAACCTCAGGTGGTTGAACCTCTACATAATCATAAAAACGAATAATATTAGATAGTTCTTCTCCATCTTTACTCTTAGCCTCCATAAAGACTTCACTCTCAGAGCATCCACTACCAATTAATATACCTTCTCTTAATTCATTTAACTTACTTCTAGGAATTCTAGGTGTCTTATATAAATAAGTAGTATTTGCTAAACTAACTATTTTAAATAAATTTTTAAGTCCTTCCTTAGTTTTAACGATTGCATTAAAATGATAAGTACGCCCAAATTTATAAATCTCATCCTTACTAATTAACTTATCTAAATCACTTATTACTTTATAATTTTGACTAGCAAGTCTCTTAAGCATTTTATAAAATACAAGTGCCGTTCCTTCAGCATCATAATCCGCCCTATGGTGTGCATCTTCATCAAAATTTACATCATATCTTTTAACAAGTGCTGACAAACTATGACGAGAGTGTTCCTGATCAATTGCTCTTGATAACTCCAAAGTATCTACTACCGTATTTTTAAACTCTCCCAAATTATACTTTTTCATGGACATCTCAATAAAAGAAATATCAAACTTAGCATTATGAGCAACCATTGGAGCATCTCCACTCCACTCTAAGAAACGTTTAGTAACATTTTCTTCATTATCCTTACCCTTTAACATATCATCAGTAATATGCGTTACCTCAGTAATCTTAGAAGGAAGAGGCCTACCAGGATCAATAAGTTCATCAAATCTATCTGTTATCTCTCCATTGCAAATCTTAACCGCACCAATTTCAATCATCTGATCCCCACCACCGGCATTAAAACCAGTCGTTTCCGTATCAAATACTACAAACTCTGTCTCCATAAGAGATAAATCACTTGGTCTAACAACAATATTAACCGTATCATCAACAAGAGTTAGTTCAGTCCCAAACAAGCCCTTAAATCTTTTACTCTCATCTTCCACTCCCTTATTATGATTTTTAATAATCTCATAACATATAGGAAATGCTTGGCACCCATTATGATCAGTAATCGCCACCGCCTTATATCCAGCATTAATTGCATTCGTAATAAGTTCACATGAATGCTTATCTAAATCGAATTTCGTAACTGCATCCATCTGACTCATCATTGTATGAGCATGAAGTTCTACTCTCTTCTCTTCAGCATCATCCTTAAACTTAATCGTCTTATCTGGTATTTCATTAACATCACGTATATTAAAAACCAAATCCTTAGCGAACGTATCATTTTTAATATAACCCCTAAACTTATACCATTTACCTTCCTTTAATCCACTCTTATACTTATTAAACTCTTCTTCATCCCTAGAAAAAATCTTAGCAAGAATACTATCAGTCTTATCACTAATCTTTAAAGTTAAAATTCTAAAATTACTTTTATTAGAAACAAACTCTTCAACACCAAAAATATACGCCTCACAAGTAACATTATTTTCTTCTCCTAAAATATCCTTAATTTCAGTAATAGTTTTACTTTTAATCTCTTCTCCAACAATAACTTTATACTGAGGCTCTTCCTTAATCTTAGGTTCTTCTCTTTTTTGAATCTCTTTCTTAACACTACTACTTGCTTCATCACTAACAATAGAAGTTATCTCATAACCCTTAAATCCTGCATTACTTAAAAGTTTCAATAACTTAGAAGCATGACTACTAAGCAAATCACATTCCATTCTACTAGATAAAGACATATTAATAACTCTATCACTAATATTAACTACACCATCAACTAAACTCATTAATGAAGGATTATCTGTACACAAACTGTTTAAATAAAACAAAAAACACTCTTTAACATCATCATCACTATAACTATCATAATCAGCAATAATATTAATTGTACTAACATCTTCAATACCCTTAGACGCCAAAAGAGATAACTCATTTAATGCATTTATATCTAAAAAACTAGGAGCATGAATATATACTTCCCAAGAATCATTTTTATTATTAACAACAACCTTAACAACTTTAGCATCTTTAAATGTTTCTCTATTGTTAAAATCTATCTTATTAAAAAATCTTTCTAACGCATTATCCATAAACTCCTCCTGCTTACTCACAAATATAATTATACATTATTTATCAAAATAAAAAAACACTTTAAGGTTCATTTTCAAAAGAAAACTAGAGTGTGCTCTCTAGTCCTTTTTAAAGTGCTAATAATAAGAATAATAGCTAATTTTTCATTCATAAATTTTATATTCAGAAATACTTAACATCCTATCCCTTTTAAAGGTTTAACATAAACAATACCACTATCATTATTAACCTCAGTATGATTAAAAGTATGCACAACTAAAAGTAATAAAATAACAATAAAAATTAGCATTGCACATATCACATAAATAATTCTTTTAAGTTTATTCATACTCTCACTTAACTTTCATAAGCGTCTGCATCACACTAGTTAAATACTTATATACTTTAGGATCAATACCTTTCATATTTCTTATTATTTCCCATATTTCACTCATACTTAAATGAAAATCAGAGTCGTAATCTACCCCTAACCCCTTACATAATTCCTCTATTGTTTCACCTAACTGTTTCTTATCAACAGCATCTAAATTTGTTGTAGTCATCTCATGAATTTGCTTACTAACTCTAGACAAACTAGTCTTTACAAAAAACTCGCCAAACACACCCCAACCAACTGGATAATGCTCACCAAAAGCCAAATCTTTACTCTTAACAGACTTAAAATTATCATTATACAAACACATTCCCACAACAGAACCAGTCGGTACTATATTAACAACTTTTTCTTTAATTAAATTAAATTTCTTCTCATATTCTTTCTTTAAAAAACCAGGACCATCAAAATTATAAATAACCTTAACTTTATCTCTTAAACCACTAGGTATTTCCATCCCCGCACACATTGCAAGATTACCACCCTTACTATGACCTATTAAATAAACATTCTTATCACTATCTAAAATATTATCCTTAGCGTACTTGATGCCCTTACTTTGTGTATAAGTCGGATACTGATAATTAAGTCTTAAATTCTCAATCCAACTAATTAAAGAACTATCACTACCCTTAAAAGCAATAAGTAGATTATCATTAAATCTAACACTCATTGCACCAAACTGCGTATCATTATTTCTAACGTTTTTAAAATTACTAATTATAATATTTTCATATCTCTTACTAGTTTTAATTTTATTTAAAAGAGCAAAAGAACTAGGTTTCATAACACCACTATAATCATCTTTATAAAATGTATAAGCATAAGAAACAAAATCTTTATAACTTTTATTTTCACTAAAAGACTTTATCGGTAAATAAACTAAACAAGCAAAAAGCATTGCATCCATTTGATTAAATCCAACTTCCTCAAAAGAACAATTCTTATAATAATCTAAATAATCATAAATTGTAAACATACTACACCTCTAACTAATTTTATCACAAATATATAATTAATTACACCTAGAAAAAAAGCCCTTATAACTTATCATACTTCTTTTAAACATTTCTATATCATATTTAACCAAACTACTTAAATGCTTACCAACCCTTCTATAAGTTGCATTATTAACCCTTATAACTATCTTATTAGATAGTTTATAAGTATAACCTAAAAAACTAAAACCTCTACTTAACTCATGAATCCCACTCTTACTATTTAAAGCAAGACCATACTCGTTCATCTTTCTACTAACCATATTATAAACAAACTTTAAATACTCAAAATCACTACCTAAAATAACCAAATCATCCATATATCTAATATAATACTTAACACCCAACACCTCTTTAATAAAATGATCTACCTCACTTAAATAATAAACTGCAAGTATTTGACTAGTCATATTACCAATACCGAGCCCCTTACCCTTATTATATAAAGGAATACTTAATAACTCCTTTATCTTCTTATCCTTTTCTTTATCAATAATATTAAGTAACTTAACCCTCTCTATTTCCTTATACCTAACTCTATCTATCTCTTCATTAACATAATCTTCATCAGTACTATCAATTACCTTAAAAACAATATCTAATGCATCTTTATCCTTAATATCTTGCTTAAGCATTCTCTTTAAAACATCATGATCAATATTATAAAAATACTTCTTAACATCCATCTTTAAACAGTACGCTCTCCTATGCTTAAGTAAGATATTATTCAAATACTTCATTAACAAATCATTAGCAAGACCACTACCCTTACCAACTCTAGTCGCAACATTACTATATATTAACTTCTTATCCAAAGCCCTAATTAATATAGTACTACTAATTAAATGATTAACCACCTTATCTCTAATATTCTCACTCATAATAAGCCTATACTTAGGCTCATTAATAATAAAAATGTTATACCAACCAAGTTCATACCTCTTATAATGCAAATCAAACAAAATTTTATACAAATTAATATTTCTGTGCAAATCAAACCTCAAAATAATTCTTTTGTTTCTACATTTACTTCTAACAACCCTATAAGCCTCATTAATATTATCAAAACTCAATAAATTATTATACAAATAACCGACCCTTTTTATTTACTCCACCCCCTAACCATAGTATCTATATTAGATAATAGTCTAACAATACTACTATACCTTCTACTAACCAAAATCCCCAAATCATACATATAACCAACAGTAAAATCTATAAAACTAATATTACACATAGCCTCAACCTGATACTTTCTCTTAACACTCCCATCAGTGCTATTAGCACGTACAATATTCATATATAAACTCTTACACTCATCAAACAACAATACCTTCAAATGCTTCTTATTCTTAGGAAAATTCTCACAAACATACCCATCAACATAAACCAATAACTTCTTAACCTCAGACAATATCCTAAACTCATCCTTAATACAACTATAACTGTTTTTCATCTAACATTTCCTTTAAATCGCCTAAAATATTTACTGCTTCTTCTGGTGTAGTATTACTTAAATCAATACCTCTAATAATATCAACCACTATTTTTTCAGGTCCACTATCATCACTTATTAACTCAATATTTTCCTCTTTAAACAAATATAAATACTTTTCAAGCGCACTTACTGGAAAACCACATTTAACACTATCTCCAAAACCAGTTAACTTAAACCCACACTTATTATTAAAATACTCAGCATCCTCAGCTAAAAAATAATAAAATATTCCTCCCTTAAATAAATAATACTTATCAGGATTATTAGCCTTAAATCTCTTATAAATATCCAATTGCTTACCCATCTATACTCCTCCTTATCCGTAAACAACAATTATAAAAAGCACGCATTTGCGTGCTTCCTACATATATTAAGTACATTACAGCTCACTTTCGAAGGCAAAATACCCCTACTAACAAATCATAACTCCTAATATATTATTCGAAGATCACCTGTACTAGCGTAATCTAAAGGAATATGCTTGTTTCTCTATCATGTGGTCTTGTTCCCTAATAGACATTGCCATGAACTCAACTTTAATTTTAATTTAAGAGAAAATAAGGACGGACGCCGTTAGTGTTGTTCACGTTGTTGTTGTCGAAGTTGCCATTGCTGCCGTTAACGTTCCAAACGTTAGCGTTGTCACCATTGAAGTTGTTAGGAGACAAGGACCACCACCAAACCAATGGACCCAAGCACAACATAGCCCGTACTTTAAATAGCATAATTCCTACTATAAATCTATTCACATAGTTATAGCCCGCATTAATATATTTCTAAATCGCTTTTGCTCGTATATACTCGCAAAAACTAAAATTAATAATATGACAAGCGCATGCCTATCACAAACGTCCAAAACCCACGTCCACCATAGCACCCTGGAAAAGTCAAAGGCCTTCCCATTGTTGAAAATGTGCCGCCTTTCGCGTGTATATATACTCGCAAAAGGCGCTTTGGGTTGTGCCAAGCGCGTATTGCTCCAAAAGGAGAATCCGCATGCGCGCTTGCCACGCACACGT